>ENA-OOWN01000082-OOWN01000082.1-human-gut-metagenome-genome-assembly--contig:-NODE-82-length-81307-cov-6.305962_pt1 | contig 81307 bp, 77 predicted proteins | sample MGYA00241406_ERZ501319 | MGnify/ENA primary metagenome ERZ501319 (study PRJEB25962, sample SAMEA2042734) | human gut metagenome | biome: human gut; feature: human-associated habitat; material: faeces... | reverse complement strand
ACAGCGCCGCCGCGCCCGTGTAGCCCGGCGAACCTGCCGCCACCGTTACGCGGCCTGCTTCACCCTTATGGCAGTTGCCGCTGCGGATGGGCAGAAAATCGCGCACAATTTCCGAATCCAAAAGGTATTTATGCCCTTCCGCCTGCTCCGTTAAAGCCTCCGGCATGCCAATCGGCGCAACAACAACCTTGCCAGCAAGTTCCGCCGCCGGGTATAAATAAAGCCCGGGCTTAGGCAGCTGCATGGTTACGGTTGCCGCTGCCTGCACTGCGTTTTCGTCCACTTCGCCGGTATCTGCCTGCGCTCCGCTCGGAATATCCGCCGCCAGCACATCAGCACGCGCGCCGTTCATCAAAAGGCAGGCACGCTTGTAATTGCCGCCAAGCTCGCCCTTAAAACCGGTGCCAAGCAGCGCGTCAATCATTAAATCCGCATGGGCGGCGGCAATTTCCGCCACGTTCCAGTCACATTCTTCTTTCAGCTCCGTAACGGCAAGGCCGCTTTTGGCGCAGATTTTCAGCTGCACGCCTGCCGCGCCTGTAAACTCAGCCGCGGGCGAAGCCAGAAAGATTTTTACGCGCGCGCCCCCGGAACTGAGCCAGCGTGCCGCCACCAGTCCGTCGCCGCCGTTGTTGCCCTTACCGGCAAACACAACCACGCTTTTGGCGTATACATCGCCGCCCAAAAGTTCCGTTGCGGTTTCTGCCGCCGCACGCCCGGCGTTTTCCATTAAAACCGCCGTCGGCAGATAAAACTCCTCCGCCGCTTTTTTATCAAGCGCTCCCATTTCATGCGCATATACAAGTTTCATTATTATCCCTCCAGAATTACCTGCGCCATTGCCAGCTCTTTGGTATGGCTTAAAGTTAAATGTATTTTTTCTGTGCCAAGCCCTTTGGCGTAATCTTTAAAATAACCGTATAAAACAAGCTGCGGCCTGCCAAGTGCATCGTTTATAACCTCAATTTCGGTCAGCCGCCCGCCGCGCAGCCCCGTGCCAACAGCTTTTACAAAGGCTTCTTTGGCAGCAAAGCGTGCGGCAAAGCTGGCATACGCCTGCGCCCCGCGTGCCTGGCAGTAATCCTGCTCACGCTGAGTAAACACGCGCGCGGCAAAGCCCTTCATGCCCAGCGCCCTTTTTATGCGGCTTACCTCTGCCAAATCGCAGCCGATACCAATAATCATATAAACTCCTTTTAACTCAACACATCATTTAGCGTAAACTAATCCATATTATGCTTATTTCCATTTTTACCTGTAAAATCCTGCCTGCAAAAGTGAACTTTATGCAAAAACGCCGGTGCAGTTTCTTTGCAGGCCGCCAAAATTGCTGTATAATTGTGTTGCAGTAATTTTAAAGGAGGCTTTATTTTGTTATATAAAACCCGCGGAACCTGCTCCATAGCCATTGACGTGGAAGTAGAAAACGGCATTGTAAAACACGCGCAGTTTATTAACGGCTGCCCCGGCAATACCGCAGGCATTTCGCAGCTTGTGGCCGGTATGCCGGCAGAAGAAGTTATCCGCCGCTTAAAGGGCATTAAGTGCGGCAATAAACCAACCAGCTGCCCCGACCAGCTTGCCCTTGCGCTGGAGGAATCGCTTAAAAGCCAAAACTAAAACCCAAACGCGCAAAACAAAAACGCCATGCGTAAAGCACGGCGTTTTTTATTTTAGTTTATGCGTTTTTTAATTGAAGCCTTTTTATTCCTTGCCTGCAAGGCGTTTATAGGTTGCAAGGCGTTCTTTGGCGTCATGCTCTGTTTTTTCAAACAATGCTTCTGCCTGGTCCGGGAATTGTTTTAAGAGTGCGGAGTAACGTACTTCGCCCATTAAGAATTCGCGGAAGTTGCCGGTAGGCTCTTTGCTGTCGAGGATAAACGGATTTTTGCCCTGTTCTTTCAGTTCCGGGTTGTAACGGTAGTTAGCCCAGTAACCGCATTCAACAGCATGTTTTGCTTCCAGCTGGCTGTTGCCCATGCCTGCTTTCAAGCCATGGTTAATGCACGGCGAATAAGCAATAATCAGGGACGGGCCATCGTAAGCCTCTGCTTCGGCAATGGCTTTAAGGGTTTGGTTTTTATCCGCGCCCATGGCAATTTGCGCTACATAAACATAGCCGTAGCTCATGGCCATCATGCCGAGGTCTTTTTTGCGGGTGCGTTTGCCGCTGGCCGCAAATTTGGCAATAGCCGCAGCCGGAGTAGCCTTGGAGGACTGGCCGCCGGTGTTGGAATATACTTCGGTATCGAATACCATTACGTTAATGTTTTCGCCGCTGGCAAGAACATGGTCAAGTCCGCCGTAGCCGATATCGTAAGCCCAGCCGTCGCCGCCGAAAATCCAGTGGCTACGTTTTACAAAGTACTGGCCGAGGCCCGCAATTTCTTTTAAGAGCGCGTTATCGCTGTTTTCGGCAGCCAGTGCCGCTTTCAGCGCTTCGGCACGTTCGCGGGTGCCGTCGCTTACGTTCATGTTGTCAAGCCAGTTCTGCATTGCTGCTTTCAGTTCTTCGCTTACGGGCAGGTTCAGCGCTTCTTTTACGCGGTCAGCCACACGTTCGCGGGTATGTTTTACGCCCAGGTACATGCCAAGGCCGTATTCGGCGTTGTCTTCAAACAGGCTGTTTGCCCAGCTCGGACCGTGGCCTGCCGCATTTTTGCAGTACGGCATGGAAGGTGCGCTTGCGCCCCAGATGGATGAGCAGCCAGTTGCATTGGCAATCATCATGCGGTCGCCAACAAGCTGGGTAACAAGTTTGGCATACGGGGTTTCGCCGCAGCCTGCACACGCACCGCTGAACTCAAACAGCGGCTGTTCAAACTGCACGCCTTTAACTGTGTTTTTATTCATCGGGTTCGGTTTGGGCGCAACCTTCTTCATTGCGTAATCCCAGTTTTCGGTTTTGGCAAGCTGGGTTTCCAAAGGTTTCATTACCAGGGCTTTTTCCTTAGCCGGGCAAACCTGAGCGCAGTTGCCGCAGCCGGTGCAGTCCAGAGGAGATACTGCCATGTGGAATTTCAGGCCTTTAGCGCCGATAGCGTCCTTGCTGAGCATACCTTCCGGAGCGTTCGCAGCTTCTTCTTCGGTCATCAGCACAGGGCGGATAACAGCGTGCGGGCATACAAACGCACACTGGTTGCACTGAATGCATTTTTCCATCTGCCATTCCGGAACGTTGATGGCAATACCGCGTTTTTCGTAAGCAGCGGTGCCGCTCGGGAAAGTGCCGTCCTCATGGTCTTTAAACGCGCTTACAGGCAGTTTGTCGCCTTCCATGCGGTTCATCGGCACAAGAATGTTGTCGATGAAATCATTGCCGGATTTTGCAGCTGCTTCGGTATCGGCAGCGTCAGCCCATGCTACGGGAACGTCAACTTTTACAACGGCGTTAACGCCCATGTCGATAGCGGCGTTGTTCATGTCAACAACGTCTTTGCCCTTCAGGCCGTAGCTGTGTTCAACCGCTTCCTTCAGGTATTTAACCGCATCCTCCAGCGGAATAATGTCGGCCAGTTTAAAGAACGCCGACTGCATAATCATGTTAATGCGTCCGCCGAGGCCGATTTGCTGTGCAATTTTTACAGCGTCAATAATATAGAAGTTAATATCGTTTTTGGCAATATAGCGTTTAATCTGCCCGGGCAGATGTTTTTCCAGTTCTTCTGCGCTCCAGTTGCAGTTAAGAAGGAAGGTGCCGCCTTTTTTCAGCCCTGCGGTAACGTCGTATTTATCAACGTAGGACTGGTTGTGTACGGCTACAAAATCCGCAGCGTTGATAAGGTACGGAGCGCGGATGGGCTCTTTGCCGAAACGCAGGTGCGAAACGGTAATGCCGCCGGATTTTTTGGAATCGTAGGAGAAATAGCCCTGAGCGTACATATCGGTGTAATCGCCGATAATTTTAATTGCGCTCTTGTTGGCGCCAACGGTGCCGTCGCTGCCGAGGCCCCAGAACTTGCAGCTCTTGGTGCCTTCGCCGGTAACGTCAATTTCGTGGCTTGCTGCCAGAGAAGTATTGGTAACGTCATCAACAATGCTGATGGTAAAGTTGTTTTTCGGGTTTTCGGCTTCAAGGTTTTCGTAAACGGCCAGAATGTCGGTCGGGGTCAAATCCTTGCTGCCAAGGCCGTAGCGGCCGCCGATAATCAGCGGATTGCGTCCTGCGTCATAGAACGCACCGCGCACATCCATATACAGCGGTTCGCCGAATGCGCCCGGCTCTTTGGTGCGGTCAAGCACGGCAATGCGTTTAACGGTTTCCGGAATTGCCGCCATAAAATGCTTAACGCTGAACGGACGGTACAGGTGAACGGCAAGTAAGCCAACCTTTTTGCCTTCGGCGTTCAGTTTTTCGGCAACGGTCTGAATGGTTTCGCAGGCGCTGCCCATGGCAATAATGATGTTTTCGGCATCCGGTGCGCCGTAGTAGTTAAACAGGCCATAGTTGCGGCCGGTAATTTTGTTGATTTCGTTCATGTAATTTTCAACAATTTCCGGCAGCGCGGTGTAATAGCTGTTAACGGCTTCGCGGGTCTGGAAGTAAATATCCGGGTTCTGCGCCGTACCGCGGATAACAGGGTTATCAGGGTTCAGTGCGCGTTTGCGGAACTCTGCCAAAGCCTCCCAATCCAGAAGGCCTGCCAGTTTATCGTAATCCATCAGTTCAATTTTCTGAATTTCGTGCGAGGTACGGAAACCGTCAAAGAAATTCAAAAACGGAACGCGGCCCTTAATTGCCGATAAATGTGCCACGCCGCCGAGGTCCATAACTTCCTGCACGCTGCCTTCGGCAAGCAGAGCAAAACCGGTCTGGCGTGCTGCCATAACGTCCTGATGGTCGCCGAAAATAGAAAGGCTGCTGGTTGCCAGCGCACGTGCGGATACATGGAACACTGCCGGCAAAAGTTCACCGGCCATTTTATACATATTAGGAATCATTAAAAGAAGGCCCTGAGAAGCTGTATAAGTGGTAGTAAGGGCACCGCCCTGCAAAGAACCGTGTACAGCGCCGGAAGCGCCTGCCTCGGACTGCATTTCCTGAACCTTTACAGTCTGCCCGAACAGGTTTTTCTTGCCCTGGGCCGCCCATTCATCAACAACTTCCGCCATAGGCGAAGACGGTGTAATGGGGTAAATAGCTGCCACGTCGGTAAACGCATAGGATATATAAGCCGCAGCGGTATTACCGTCCATGGTTTTCATTTTTGTCATGTGGTTCCCTTCTTTCTCATCGTTATAACTGCTGAATTATGTGAGGATATGCAAAGTGCATATATAATTAGTATACACTATTTACAAGGGTTTGTAAATTTAAAGGCAGTGTATACAACAGCCTTTGTTAAACAAAAAAGGCACGGCAAAAAACCGTACCTTTTAAGCTGTAAATTAATTATACAATTTTTTCGCCATGGTATTCTTCGCCGCCGCCATCGGGAAGTTCGTTGTAACGGCGGGTCCACAGGTTTTCGTATTTAACGGCCTGTGCATGGGTTGCGTCGGTATTTTCCGGCAGTTTTTTAATAACTTTTGCCGGTACGCCTGCTACCAGGGAGTACGGCGGAACGATGGTGTTTTTGGTTACAACCGCGCCGGCTGCCACAATGGAGCCTTTGCCGATAACAGCGCCGTCCAAAACGGTGGAGTGCATGCCGATAAGCACATGGTCTTCAACCGTGCAGGCGTGAAGAAGCGCGCAGTGGCCTACGGTTACATAGTCGCCCAGAATGCAGGCATGGCTGTCGGAAACGTGCAGCACGCTGTTATCCTGAACATTGGTATATCTGCCAACTTTAATTTCATTAACATCGCCGCGGATGGTTACGTTATACCATACGCTGCTGTATTCTTTCAGTTCTGCTTTGCCGATAACTACTGCGGTTTCGGCTACAAAAGCCTTCGGGTCAATTTTCGGCGAATTGCCTTCAAATTTTTTAATAAGCATTGTAAAATTCCCCCTTTATGCTGCTTACAGCTTTATTGTATATTGTATACAAAATTTGTCAAGCTAAATCAGGGGTTTTGTCCCCTTAATTTTAAAGCCTTCACAAACTGTTCAATTTTTAACAGTTTGCCGGTTTAAATTTGCCAATCCCTGCACATTCAGGCCTTCTGCGGCAGGCCGCGCACTTTGGTTAAATAAGTGTAAACACCGGCGCATACCAAAATTACACCCGTTAAAACAAGTATCAGGCGCGTCGGCAAAAAGCCGCCTAAAAAGCCGCCTAAAAGCGGGCCAACCACGCCGCCGAACTGCTGCGCGCTGGTTACAAGCCCAAAGGCCTTGCCGCGCACGGAAGGGTCGGTAACTTCAACCAGGCGGGCGTTAATGTTAGGCACCGCACCTGCGAGGAACAGGCCGTAAATAAAGGTTACCGCCGCATACTGCCAGATGTTGTGCACAAAGAACTGGCACATATTTATTGCGCCCGCGCAGATAAACACCATAAACAGCGTTTTGGTATAACCGCGCTTCTGCCCGCGGCTGCCCCAGTACGGCCCGGCGATAATACCGGCAATGCCCGCCAGCGAGAAGATAATGCCGGCAGTTTTAACAACATCGTCGTTAACAACGCCGCCCAACAGGTACGATACGTACATGGTAATCAACGGCTGCACAATCATTACGCATACCTGCACCAAAAAGAACATGCTCATTACAAACAGCAGCCCTTTATTTTGCAGTGACGCCTTTAAATCCGCCCAGATATGAATAACTTTGCCTTCGCCCTTTTCGTGCTCCACATCGCGCACAAAGGCAATAACCATAATGGTTGCAACAAACAGCGCCCCCGCCGCGATATAAAACGACATGCGCATGCCGAACCAGGCGCTTACATAACCGCCGAGCATCGGCCCGAGGATGCTGCCGGAGGCAACGGCCGTCTGCATAAGCCCCATGCCCCAGCCCATTTTAACGGCAGGCAGGGTTGAAGAAACCAGCGACAGCGACGCCGGCACAAAGCCGCTTACAAGGCCGGCCAAAAGGCGCACGCCAAAAAGCTGTTCCGGACTCTGGCACATGCCCATCAAGGCATAGGTTACGGCAAGGCCGAACCCCGCACGTATTGCCATCAGGCGCTGGCCGATACGGTCGGCATGGGCACCCCAGTAAGGCGCCATAATGGCCGCCGTAAAAAATGTAACGGAATAAATAAGGCCCGTCCACGAATTGACATCAGCCTGGGCTACACCCAAATGCTGCAAAAGATATACCGGCAAAAACGGCACGCACATGGTATAGCTTGCACAGGTGAAAAACACGCACACCCATAAAACATACAAATTAAGCTTCCAGTGCAGTTTGCCGCCGCCGCGGTCCTCAAAAATATTCATCTATATCATCTCCGCACGATAATATCCTATATTAACATTTTAACATATCCTAAATATTAGTTGTGACATTTGTGTAAACTCCGCGTTTTAAACCGCTTATTGCGGCATAACCGCGGATATTGTATAATTAATTTATTACATTAATAAGGATGTGTGACCGTGAAAGGATTTAAAAAGCAGGAACTGGAAGAACAGGGTTTTATGGGCAGGCTGTTTGGCTCCAAGCCCCAGCAGAACGCCTTTGCAGAAATAAATAATATTTTAACCGAAGCCAAAAGCGCGCAGGAACTGACAAAAGACGCTGCCGCCGCCATTTTTAAAAAGTGGGGCTGCAAATTCAGCGACACCAATATGGACCAGCGCAGCGCCATTTACCGCAAGATTGCCGACAACGCTTTTTCAAGCGCGCAGGGCAAGGACGACCCCATTTTAAATGACCGCGCCCATATGGCGGAAATTTTGGAAATTCCCGAAAACCTGTGCCGCCTTGCCGATAACGGCGCAAAAAAATCCGCCTATTTTTCGCGCTGCCGCGGACTTGTAACCGGCGAGGAAAACCTTACCATCGCCGCCATTAACGAGCTGTTCGGCTATGATTACGAAGACGGCTTCGACTTCCGCAAGCAGGTTTTTAACGATTACTTTAACGGCGAATTTGACCGCATTGCCGACGCCAAACGCTTTACGCCGGAGGACGAGCAGCAGCTGCGCGATATGTGCGCCAAACTGGATATTCCCTACGAATTTAAAGCCAATATCGACAACGCTTTAACCAAATACCGCTATTTGTGGAACGCCGAGAACGCGCCTTTGGGCAATGTTAAGGTAGATTTTCCGCTGGAGGGCGGCGAAATTTGCCACGCAGCAGGTCAGGCCGCTTTGTGCGAAGTTAAAACCGTTGCCAAAGAGGACAACTACTACCAGCTGACGCGCAAGCTGCGCATCGACGAAACCATCTCCTTTAAGGGTGAACATATCGAGCACCCGCAGGTTATGGAGGAAACAGCCGTAATTATCGACACCGGGTATTTGTTCTTAACCAACAGCCGCATTATTTATTTAAGCAAAAAACTGGCCAAACAAATCCGCCTGGACGATTTAAAAACAGCCGACCTTTCTACCAATATTATAGAAGCGCACCAGAATGACGGGCAGAGCCTTTCCTTTAAAATGCAGGATGACGCTGCCGAAGTTATGTTTGCCATTCTGCGCCGCATTTTAAAAGACAGGAACCAGAAATGAAAGATTTAATCCGTTTCGTCCTCCCTCAGGACGCCGCACGCATTTTAGAAATTTACGCGCCGTATATTACGGATACCGTTATCTCGTTTGAATACGAAGTACCGACACCGGAGAATTTTTCCGCGCGCGTTGAAGCCATCAGCAGCCGCTACCCGTACCTTGTGTACGAGCGCGAAGGCAAAGTTCTCGGCTACGCTTACGCTTCTGCCTATAACGAGCGCGTGGCGTATGATTACACGGTAGACCTGTCCGTTTATGTGGACGCTGCCTTTTGCGGGCAAAATATCGGCGAGTGCCTGTATGCTGCGCTGCTTGATATTTTAGAAAAGCAGGGCTACTATAACGCCTACGCCTGCATAACGGCAATTAACCAAAATAGTTTAAACTTTCATAAGCGCATGGGCTTTACGGATGCCGGCACGCATAAACTTGCCGGGTTTAAGCACGGCCGCTGGCTGGATGTATGCTGGTACAGCAAGCGCCTGAAGGTGGATACCGAAGCACCGCAGCCGTTAAAGCCCGTCACTGCGTTCAGCAATAACGATTTATTGCAGCCGCACGAAACCTATAAAAAATAAACAGTTTAAAATTATATAAAAAAAGCCCGGGAGTGAACTGCACCCCAAAAGTTAGACTTTTGGAGGTGCAGTTTTTTCATGACCAAATACTCAGACGAATTCAAAATTAAAGCAGTACAAATGGTGCTCAAAGATAATACAGTAGAATCTGTAACAAGAATGTTAAATATTCCATCACATTCTACTTTAGACGCTTGGCTCGCCCACTACAACCACGGCGGCATTAAGCAGCTCCTCCATAAAAATCGTTCATATTCCCTGGATTTTAAACAAAAAGTCCTTGAGCACCGCTGGCAGCATGGGTTATCATTAAAAGAAACGGCAGCCCTTTTCTCTATCCCTAATTTTTCCACTATCTATCAATGGGAAAAGCAATACCTTGCCTACGGCAAATCAGGGCTGCTGCCTAAAAAGAAAGGCAGGCCGTCAATGAAATATAAACCTAAAAAACGTAAACAAAAACCTGAACCTACTTATCTTGAACAGCTGGAAGCCGAAAATGCTTTTCTCAAAATGGAAAATGCCTTCTTAAAAAAGTACAACGCCTTGATTCAGCAGGAAGAGGAAGAAGAAAGACGCAAAAGACAGCGTTAATAATCTCTGAATTAAGGGCAGAATATCCTCTTAAAAAGCTATTGGACTATACAGGTATGGCAAAAAGTACTTACTATGCCGCTATGAAAAGCATAAATAAAGGCGATAAGTATAGTAAGCTGAAAGAAGCAATAAAGCGTATCTGTACAGATAACAAAGGCAGGTACGGTTACAGGCGCGTAACCTTAAAACTTAAAAGCGAAGGCTTTAAAGTAAACCATAAAGTAGTAATGAAGCTGATGAAACAAGCAGGCTTAACCTGTAAAGTAAGAATAAAGAAATATAAATCTTACAAAGGAGAACAGGGCAAAACAGCGCCAAACATTCTGCAAAGAAATTTTAAGGCAGATAAGCCAAATAAGAAATGGTCAACAGATATAACAGAATTTGCGTTGTTTGGCAGAAAGCTGTACCTGTCGCCAATTATAGACCTATATAACGGTGAGATAATAAGCTATAAAGTATCAGAGCGTCCTGTATTAAAACAGGTAACGGATATGGTAAAAGAAGCTGTCACGCGTATAGGAAAAACAGACAGCTTAATACTGCATAGTGACCAGGGATGGCAATATCAGCATAAGGCATATCGAAAGATATTAAAAGAAAATGGCATAATCCAAAGCATGTCAAGAAAAGGGAATTGTCTGGATAATGCCGTAATAGAGAATTTCTTTGGTCTGCTGAAGTCAGAATTATTCTATTTTGAGAAGTTTAAGTCAATAGAAGATTTTAAAGAGAAATTAGACGAATATATAGATTATTACAATAACCGGAGGATAAAGGTGAAATTAAAAGGACTCAGTCCGGTAGAATACCGGACCAAGTCCTTACGTACAGCTTAATTATCATGTCCAACTTTTTGGGTGCATATCATAAAATCTGAGTGCGTTTTTGTTTTTCCGTTATTTTCCCGGTTCAAACAAACCTTCGTTGTCGTCCCACAAAACTATTTTATCTTCTTTTAAGGTTTCCGCAAGGCGGATAACGCGCTGGTTGCTGCTGCCGCGGAAGCGCAGGTTGGGGTCTTTTTTTGCTTCCACAAATTCGCCGTCTACCAGTATGTCAATGCAGTCCAAAAGGGCGCGCGTAATTTCATAATCGCACAGGCGGCCGGTTAACAGGTCTTTTTCAAGGTCATAACCGGTATAGCACCATACGGTTTTATTGGGGTACATTTTGCGCAGGCGCTGCATAAAGGGCAGCAGGGATTTCTGGTTGGCGGGTTCAAACGGTTCGCCGCCCAACAGGCTGAAGCCTTTAATATACGGCGGTTTTAAGGCGTTTAAAATTTCTTCTTCCGCCGCTGCGTCAAACGCCCGGCCGTAGTCAAAATCCCATGCTTCCTGGTTAAAGCAGCCTTTGCAGTAATGCGTGCAGCCGCTTACAAACAGCGATACGCGCACGCCCGGCCCGTTGGCGACATCATGTGTTTTAATTGCCGCATAGTTCATGACAGGCCTCCGTTACAGGTGCAGAACGCGGGATTTGATTTCTTTGGTTTTGCCCACGTTCCAGAAGTTTTCGCCCAGGTAGCCGCAGGTACGGCGGGTTACGTTCATCAGGTTATGGTCTTTATTGCCGCAGCACGGGCATTCCCATTCCAAATCGTCGTTGATGATAATTTCGCCGTCAAAACCGCACACATGGCAGTAGTCGCTCTTGGTGTTGAACTCTGCGTACTGAATGTTATCGTAAATAAAGCGCACTACATCTTCCAGCGCTTCGGTATTGTGGCGCATGTTCGGAATTTCCACGTAGCTGATAGCGCCGCCGCTGGAAATTTTCTGGAACTGGCTTTCAAAGGCAAATTTGCTGAAGGCGTCGATATTTTCGCGCACGTCAACGTGGTAGGAGTTGGTGTAGTAGCCTTTATCGGTAACGTCGTCAATAGTGCCGAAGCGTTCTTTATCTATGCGGGCAAAACGGTAGCACAGGCTTTCGGCCGGAGTGCCGTACAGTGCAAAGCCGATACCGGTCTGCTGTTTCCATTTATCGCATTTGGCGCGCAGGTAGCGCATTACACGCAGCGCAAATTCTTCGCCCACGGGGTCGGTATGGCTCACGCCCTTCATCAGCTTGGTCATTTCGTACACGCCGATATAACCGAGCGAAATGCTGCTGTAACCGCCAACAAGGTATTTATCAATGGTTTCGCCCTTTTTCAGGCGGGCAATGGCGCCGTACTGCCAGTGCACGGGGCTTACGTCGCTCTTAACGCCCATCAGCGCGTTGTGGCGGCACATTAAAGCCTTGTAGCAAAGCTCCAGCCTTTCATCCAAAAGCTTCCAGAACTTCTGCTCGTCGCCCTTGGCAATAATTGCCACCTGCGGCAGGTTGATGGAAACAACGCCCTGATTGAAGCGGCCTTCAAATTTGTAGTTGCCGTTTTCGTCCTTCCACGGAGCAAGGAAGCTGCGGCAGCCCATCGGCGAGAACACATTGCCTTCGTAGTTTTCGCGCATTTTTTTTGCGGAAATATAATCCGGGTACAGGCGTTTGGCGCTGCATTTAACGGCAAGTTTGGTAATATAATCGTATTTGCCGCCTTTTAAGCAGTTGTGTTCATCTAAAACATAAACCAGTTTCGGGAAGGCAGGGGTTACATAAACTCCCTTGTCGTTTTTAATGCCCTGCAAACGCTGGCGCAGAATTTCTTCCACAATCATGGCGTTTTCTTTCAAATATTCATCGTCCTCCTGTAAGTTGAGGAAGATGGTTACAAACGGCGATTGCCCGTTAGTGGTCATTAAAGTGTTAATCTGGTACTGAATGGTCTGCACGCCGCTTTGCAGTTCGCTCTTTAAGCGAGCCTGCACAAGGCGTTCCACCGTTTCGGCAGGCAGGCTGTCGCCCACTTCGTCAAGCACGGCTTTTTTAAATTTATTGTAGCTGCGGCGCAGATATTTGCCCAAATGGCGGATATCAACCGACTGGCCGCCGTACTGGCTGCTGGCAACGCTGGCGATAATCTGCGTCATAACGGTGCAGGCAACCTGGAAGCTCTTGGGGCTTTCAATGAGTTTGCCGTTCATAACCGTGCCGTTGTCCAGCATATCGCCGATATTAATCAGGCAGCAGTTAAAAATAGGCTGAATGAAATAATCGGCATCATGGAAATGAATTGCGCCTTCGTCATGCGCTTTGGAAATTTCTTCCGGCAGGATAATGCGGCGGGTTAAGTCTTTGGAAACCTCGCCGGCAATCAAATCGCGCTGAGTGGAAGCCATAACGGCGTTTTTGTTGGAGTTTTCTTCCATAACGTCCTTATTGCTGTTGCGGATTAAAGACAGAATGCTTTCGTCCGTAGTGTTTGCCTTGCGCACCAGCGCACGGGTATAGCGGTAAATGATATAGGCTTTGGCAAGGTCGAATTTGCCCTCCTGCATCAGCTGATGCTCTACCATATCCTGAATATCCTCTACCAAAAGGCGCATACGGTTGCGGCTTTCTACATAATGTGCAATGTTTTCAATTCTGTCTTCGGCAATGCGTTCACTTTCATCAACAGCATTGTTGGCTTTCTGGATGGCTACAACTATTTTGCTGCGGTCAAAGTCAACCGTAGAGCCATCGCGCTTGATTACCTTCATTGTCCTCCCTCTTTCCGTGTTTAAATATTTAACGTAAAGTCATCGCTTTTACAAAATAATTCCTAACCATAATACCATACTTTAATATCAAAGTAAAGCAAAACACCACCATATATTGTTAATTTAATTTTTATGTTAACAATATTTTGTGCTTTACAGTTTTTGTTCCATCTGTTTACGCCCCGGCAAAGTTTGTTTTTGTCAAGCCCGTGCGCCTTCTTTTAACAGTAATTTTTCGGTTTTTACTTTGGTTATCTTGCTTTTTCGCAGTTTTTTAATAAAAATTATCCGCTGACGGAAAATTTACCGCAGCGGCTTTTATTATACATTAGTTTGCAAATTAAAAACAGTATTGTAAATTTATTAAAAAAAGCCTATAATATACAAGTCTGATATTGAAAGGCTCACACTAAAATGCAGACATCTGTTAATAAATAACCGGAGGTTATAATATGGAAATTACAACCATTCATCTTGATATGGTGCAGTCGGTTGCGCTCGCCATAGTCAGCTATTACATCGGCATGTGGATAAAAAGCCACAGCGCCGCCCTGCAAAGGTTCAGCATTCCGGCGCCGGTAATAGGCGGCCTGCCTTTTGCGCTGGTATTTTCGCTGCTGAAAATTTACGGTATTGCCGATTTTACCTTTGACGACACGCTGCAAAAAGTAGCGCTGCTGTGCTTTTTTACCACCATCGGCATGATGGCAAGCTTAAAACTTGTTAAAAAAGGCGGCATGCTTCTCGTAGGCTTCTGGTTCACTTCAACAATACTCGGTATTTTGCAGAACGCCATTGGCATGGGCGTTTGCAGCCTGATGGGCATTGATAAATTCTACGGCATTCTTGCCGGCGCCGTGGCACTGATGGGCGGGCTCGGCACAAGTGCTGCCTTCGGCCCGTTTTTTGAACAGAACTACGGCCTTACCGGCGCAACAACAGTTGCCATTACGGCCGCAACCTTCGGTATGGCAACGGCGCTCATTATCGGCGGCCCTTTCGGCGAAAAGCTGATTAAAAAATATAAGCTCAAAACCCCTAAAGCCGCCAAAGAGGATGCTCCGCTGGAAGAAATTGACGAAACGGAAACCACCGTTACCGGCGAAAACCTCATTCCCGCACCGGCGGCTGCTGCGGAAATTTTAAAAGCGCTGGGCTTTGTCGCCATCGCCATGGGGCTGGGCAGTATTTTAAGCACCTACCTCGGCCAGTTTATTACGCTGCCGGTATATATCGGCAGTATGCTTATCGCCGCCGTTATCCGCAACATCGGCGACTTCAGCAAAGCGTATAAAATTGAAGGCGTCGGCATGGACTGCATTGCCGATATTTCGCTGGTGCTTTATGTAACCATGGCCATTAACAGCCTTAAACTGTACGAACTTATTAACCTGGCACTGCCGCTGATTGTTATTCTCATCATTCAGACCCTTTTAATGATGGCCTTCGCCTGGGGCGTATACTTCTTAATGTTCGGCAAGGATTACGACTCTGTAATGCTCGCGGTAGGCGGCATTGGTTTTGCCATGGGCGCAACCGCCAACGGCCTTGCCAACATGCAGTCGCTTTCCGATAAATACGGCTTCTCCCCTAAAGCGTGGATGATAGTTTCGCTCGTCGGCGCGTTTTTAATTGACTTTACCAACGCCATCATCATAACGTGGATGATAACGCTGTAACTTAATTTTAATGCTATACTAAAAACAGCCGGTATTTTCTTTACCGGCTGTTTGCTTTTATGTAAGTTGTATTTATGGTATAATACCCTTCGTGAGATAGCTGGGCTGGCTTTTCCACTCCACAAGAGTGGAGGTGGTACTATGACGGTATTCGAAGCATTATCTTTTGCTGTAATGTTTGCCACCTTAGTAGTGCTTATTCTCTCGTTCCGCAAATAGCAGAATGAGAAAAGCCGCGTAACCAATGCGGTAACACGGCCTTCCGTCAATTTTTAATTGAAGTGGGGAGAGCCGGTGTTCCCATACCAGCTATCTCTCTTTTCTTATTATACATCATAGCTTTTAAAACGGCAAATTTTATTGCCGCACACTTTTACTTATGTTAATATTAGGGCAGAAGCGGCTTATTCTGCCGTTTGTTTAAGAAAGCAAGGTATATTTATGAAAATAACACAGGTTGTGGCCGCGCTGATATGGCGCGAAGATAAAATTTTAATCTGCCGACGCCCGGCAAACAAGGCGCGGGCGCTCTTATGGGAGTTTCCCGGCGGCAAGGTGGAAGCAGGCGAAACAAAACAGCAGGCGCTGGTGCGCGAATGCCGCGAAGAACTTGGCATAACCATTGTGCCCGGCAGCGTTTATTATGAAGTAACGCACACCTACCCCGATATTACGATACAATTAACGCTGTTTAACTGCACCACGCAGGACGAGCCGCAGCGCCTGGAGCACAGCGAGCTGGCATGGGTGCTGCCCCAAAACGTAACCGCCTATGACTTTTGTCCGGCGGATAAGGTGATAGTGGAGAAGCTGGCGGCATTAAAATGAAAATACCGTATTTTGTTATAGACGCATTTACCGGTGATGGTTTAAAAGGCAATCCTGCCGGTGTTTGTGTGTTGTCCTCTCCGCTTAAGCCGCAGATGATGCAGGAAATTGCAGCGCGTAATAATCTGCCGGAAACAGCTTTTATCTGCCGGCAGGCAACGGGGTGGAGTATACGCTGGTTTACGCCCACTTTTGAAATTGATTTATGCGGGCATGCCACATTAGCTGCCGCCTTTGCAGTGCTTAATTTTTATAATCCACAGGCTGAAATGGTAAAATTTATGGCAGGCTGCGGGTGCTTAACGGTGCGCCGGTGCGGCAACGGTTATGAGCTGGCTCTGCCAGCAAAAATGCCGCAGGAAATTGCTGTTACAGACGAAATGAGGAAGGCTCTGGGTTTACAGCCGTTAAAAGCGTGGCAGGACAGGGATTTATATTTGCTTTTGCAGGACGAAAACGCAGTAAAAAATTTTGTGCCAGATTACAACAAACTGCAAAAATTAAATAAATGGCTGGGTATAGTGATAACAGCGTGTGGGCAGCAGGCTGATTTTGCTTCGAGGTATTTTTGCCCGGAGCTGCAAGATGAAGACCCGGTAACAGGCTCGGCACACTGCTGTTTGGTGCCGCTGTGGGCAAAGGCTTTAGGCAAAACCAAGCTGCGGGCGGTGCAGCTTTCGCCCCGCGGTGGCAAGCTTTTTTGCAGCCTTAACGGCGATACAATTTCCCTTGGCGGACAGGCAAAGCTATATTTAAAAGGTGAAATTTATTTATGAAAGGCATAAAACTACAAACTAAACGGCTTGAGCTGCGTGAATTAACGGTGAGCGATATTGACAATTTGCGCCCCATTTTGCAGGACGCGGATGTGATGTACGCGTGGGAGACGCCGTTTACGGACAGTGAAGCAGAAAACTGGCTGGCGGAAAATTTGCGGCGTTATAAAACGGATGGTTTTAGTTTTTTGGCAGTGGAACGCAAAACAGACAGCGCGTTTATCGGTGTGTGCGGGCCGCTTATAGAAACCATTAACGGCGAGCGCCGCATGGGCGTGGCATATATTTTTAACAAAGCCTGCTGGGGCAAGGGCTACGCCACGGAAGCAGCGCAGGCAAGCGTTAATTATGCTTTCGGCGCGCTTGGTGCAGAAGAAGTTATCGCGGAAATCCGCCCGGAAAACAAAAAATCCCGCCGCGTGGCGGAAAGGCTTGGCATGGCAATAAGCGGCAGTTTTGTAAAAACCTACAAAGGCAAAGAAATGCCGCACCTTATTTACGTATTAAGCAAGCCGCAAAAAAGCGGCAGAAACGGAGCAGGCAATGTTTGATTTAGACCGCTGGCTTGATAAATTCATAGAAGCCGTAGACGCGGCGTTTGGCGCAAGGATTGTGTTTATCGGGCTGCAAGGCAGCTATGCGCGCGGCGAAGCGCACGAAGGCAGTGACATTGACGTTGTTTTAATTTTAAACAGCCTTACGCTTGATGACTTAGCCCTTTACAAAAGCGCCATTGCTAGTTTAGAAGAACGCACAAAAATATGCGGCTTTGTAAGCGGCACCGAAGAACTGAAAGCGTGGGACAACGCAGATTTATTTCAGTTTTGCCGCGACACAAAAGCCCTTTACGGCGATTTGGAGTTTATTGCTTTTTTAACAGGCGAAGCTGATGCCGAACGTGCGCTGCACACGGCGGCATGCAATATTTACCACGTCTGCGTACACAATTTTGTGCATGAAGAAAGCGCGGAAGTTTTAAAAACGCTTTACAAATCGGCCTTTTTTGCTTTGAAGGCAAAATATTACCTTGAAACCGGAGCTTATATTGCCCGAAGGAAAGACCTGGCAGAAAAATTACAGGGCGAAGATTTAAAAATACTCACCTGCCCGGCGCAGTTTAAAACAAAAATCAGCCCCGCGGAATTCAGCGCTTATTCCGGGCAGCTTTTAAACTGGGCGGCGGCTGTTATAAAAAATTACGGAGGCGGCACCAATGCAGAAACCGAAAATTAAAATAACCGTTATCGGACGCAAAGGCCCATGCGGCTGCCACCGCGGGCATAAACCGGGCGACAGCTTTGATTTTGACACGGAGCGCGGCAAGCTGTGCCCCATGGCAATGCACGTTGCCTTTCCCTATATCGACATTCTGCGCTACGGCGGTTCAATTCCCGGTGCAGAACCCGGCACAGCAGTATTTTGCTGCCCCGATGTTGATACCATCAACGTTTTTAAGGTTGAAGTGGTAAAAGATGAATAAAAACAAAAGCGAACTGCGCAAAATACCGTTTATCGGCCCAAACATAGAACAGGATTTATTAAATATCGGCATCAGCCGCATTGCCGATTTAAAAGGCAAAGACCCGGAAGAGCTTTACCGCATGGACTGCGAATTTAAAGGACGGCAGGAGGATTTGTGCCAGCTGTATGTTTTCCGCATGGCAGTGTATTATGCCGACACAGAAAACCCGGACCCCGAAAAGCTGAAATGGTGGTATTGGAAAGATAAAAGCTGCCCAAAGCGCTAAATAAAAATATATCTTATTTTGAATGTGATAAAATTTGCAAATAGTTCACCGTTTGTACTTACTTTAGCCAAAGCCTTTTGTTATGATAAAGGTGCAGCAAATACAGAAACGAAGGTGAGATGATATGCAAATTAAAGTTTTAGGGCCAATGACAAAACAGGTGGAGGTATTATTCCAGAATGCTGCTGTGGCCGCTAAAAAGTTAAAATGCCCTGCAAAATTTGAACGCGTGAGCGAACTGCGCCGCATTATGGCCTACGGTGTAATGACTTTACCGGCGCTTGTTATCGACGGTAAAGTTGTGGCAGGCGGCAACGTGCCGGGCGTTGAAGAAATTATGCAGATTATCAAACAAATGCAGTGAAAATTGAATACAAAACTTAATATAAATAAAAACTTGCAGAAGGCATTTGCACTCTGCAAGTTTTGTATTTGACAATGAATTTCAGTTTGATATAATATAAACATAGAGACAGCCGGTTTTGGGAAACGCCGGCTCTCCCTCGAATCTAATAAGAGTGAAAGGAAGCCGCGTACCGCAAGTAGGCGGTTTCTTTTTATCTAAAAGTGATTACTTTTTCGATAAGCAGATAACAGCAACGAGTGCTCCGAAAGCAATCATCAAAGACAATGCTTCGTAAACAGTCATGCTATCACCTCCCAAATTGGGAGAAACCGGCTCCGGCTGTCATGAAGGTAATTATAGCATATAAATATAAAAAATAAAAGCAGGCGTTAAGCCTGCTTTTTTGTTATGCAGTGTTACCGTCTGCGCGGAGGCATGGTGTGTATGCTGTGGCCATCTGCGGCGTGTACCGCTTCGGTAATGCCTTCGCAGAAGGTTGGGTGCGGGTGCAGCGCCATTGCCAGCTTCGCTTTGTTCAGCCCGGTGCTTACAGCCGTAACCATTTCGCCAATCATATCGGTGGCGCGGCCGCACATCAGCTGCGCGCCAATGAGTTTTTCCGTTTCTGCGTCAAACACCAGCTTAATAAAGCCGCGGTCCTCGTTTTCGATAATGGATTTGCCGTTGCCGCTCATAACGTATTTGCCGGTAATAACGGCGCGCCCCTGCGCTTTGGCTTCGTCTGCCGTAATGCCAACCGTGGCAATTTCGGGCGAAGTATATACGCACGAAGGCACAAGGTTTGCGTCAACCGTCGGCGCAAGCCCGCAAATGCCTTCCACACAGGCAATGCCCTGCGCTTCGGCTGCATGCGCCAGCTGAATGCCGCCGGTAACATCACCGATGGCATAAATGTGCGGCACGTTGGTTTTATAGCCCTCGCCTACTTTTATGCGCCCGCGTTCGGTTTCCACGCCCGCGGCTTCAAGGTTCAGCCCTTCGGTAACGGCGCGGCGCCCTACGCAAATCAGTACGCCGTCGGCGCTTACGCTTTCGGTTTTACCCTTGCGTTCAAAGGTGCAGGTCAGGCGTCCGCCTTCTTGCGTAATGCCTGTTACCATGGCGCCGGTATTAACCGCAACGCCGCGTTTTTTAAGTATCATGGAAAGGTTCTGCGAAATTTCACGGTCCATATTCGCTAAAATCCTGTCCAGTGCTTCAATAATGGTAACTTTGCGGCCTATGCCGTTATAAACGCCCGCCATTTCCACGCCGATAACGCCGCCGCCGATAATTACCAGCTCCTTATAATCGCAGCTGTCGGTATCGAGCATTTCGTCGCTGGTAACAACATTGGGCAAATCCGCACCGGGAATGGGCGGTACTGCCGGTTTGCTGCCGGTAGCGATAATAAAGTTTCTGGCGGTATAGGTTTCGCCGCTGACGGTAATGCTTTCCGGCGAAACAAAAGCCGCCTCACCTTCAAGCACATCAATGCCGTTGCCCTTTAAAAGCTGCGCCACGCCTCCGCGGAGCTGTTCCACTACCTGCGCTTTGCGTGCATGCATGGCTTTAAAATCGGCCTCTGCGCCGGTTACGTTAACGCCCATTTTACCGGCTTCGCCGATTTCGCGGTACAAATTGGCGCTGTGCATTAAGGTTTTGGTAGGTATGCAGCCGCGGTTCAGGCAGGTGCCGCCCACCTCCCGGCGCTCCACGATGGCGGTATGCAGTCCCAGCTTGGCGGCGCGCCGCACGGATAGCCGCCACATAGCCGCCCGGCCCTGCGCCGATAACAATTAAATCGTATTGCATGGTTGTATGCCTTTCTATATTGTAAGTTGTGCTAAAAATTTACTGATGCCGTTTCCTGCCTGCCCGGCAATTTTTTGTGCTGCCTGTGCCAGTGCCTCCGGCGTAAACGCGCAGCCTTTAAAAAACTGCCCTGCACCGGCAAGCGCCTCCCAATCCATGGCGTCGGTGTAAACCTCCGCCTCCTGCACCTTGCCGCCGTCAACGCGGCACGCCAGCGTAAAGCTGCCCCATTCAAAGCGCGCTTCTGCCTGCCAGGTAAACGGCAGGCGCGTACCGAGGCGGAAGGCATCGCTTTTAAACTCCGCTTCGTAGCGTGCAACTTCCGCCGCGTCAAAATCCGCTTCACTTAAATGCTGCGGCTCGCTGCCGTAAATTTCCGCAAAGGAACGTACAAGCGCGTTTTGCAGCACCGGCACGGTTAAAGAAGGGCAAACTTCTTTTAAGTTCAGCACACGGCTTTTAACGGAGGTTACGCCTTTAGCCTGTAATTTAAGCGGCGATACCGTAAGGTATTTTGCCATTTCGTCCGTTTTAACGTCTATTAAAAGCGTGCCGTGGTGGTACTTTTTGCCGCCGCCGGTATAAAAAGCGTTGCCCGATACCTTACGCCCGTCCACCAGAATATCGTTGCGCCCGCTTTTTTCGGCATTAATGCCAAGGCTTTTAAGCGCGCCGGTAATAACTTCCAGCTGGCGCGCAAGATTGTAAGTGCGTGCGTCCGTTAAAAAAGTAAAGTTTAAATTGCCGCTGTCGTGATACACGGCACCGCCGCCGGAAAGACGTCGGACCAGATACACGCCGTCCCTGCGCAGCTGCGCCATATTGCACTCGGCCCATGGATTTTGGTTGCGCCCGATGACCACCGTATTTTTGTTCTGCCACAAATACAGCGTTACGCTGCCCGCCGGGGTGTGTTCCAAAAGGTAACGCTCCACGGCAAGGTTGCGGTAAGGCTCGGTGCAGCCGGTAATATAACAGGAAACCGGAACTTTATCTGTGTACATATTTTAAAACAGGTTTGCGTGCCGCCTGTACTTCGTCCGGGCGCTTAATCTGCGCATGGTGCGGAGCGTTATGCATATATTCCGCATCGGTATGCGCCAGCTCGTGCAGCTCCAAAAGTGCCTGCACTGCTTCGTCCAGCGTCCTGCGCGCTTCGGTTTCGGTCGGCTCCAGCATCAGCGCTTCGTGTACAATCAGCGGGAAGTACATCGTCGGCGGGTGAATGCCGCGGTCAATCAGGGACTTTGCAACATCCAGCGCCGTTACGCCGGTGGCTTTTTTAAGTTCCTCCAGGCTCATAACAAATTCGTGCATGCAGGTATGGTCATAAGCCATATCGTAAGTATCTTTTAATTTGTGCATCATGTAGTTGGCATTCAGCACCGCCGTTTCACTGGCTTCACGCACGCCTTCCGCGCCGAGGGTCAGCACATAGGCCAGCGCCCTCATGCAAACAAGGAAGTTGCCGTAAAACGCGCGCATCTGCAAATGCCCCTCGCCTGCACCATCGCCCAGTGCGGATTTTGGCAGGAACTTCTCAAGCAGGGCTTTGCAGCCGACAGGGCCTGCGCCCGGCCCGCCGCCGCCGTGCGGAGTGGAGAAGGTTTTATGCAGATTAAGATGCACAACATCAAAGCCCATATCGCCGGGGCGCGCAATGCCCATAACGGCGTTTAAGTTAGCACCGTCATAATAGCACAGGCCGCCCGCTTCATGGATGATATTGGTAATTTCCAGAATATTGCTGTCAAACAGTCCAACAGTGTTGGGGTTCGTCAGCATTAAACCTGCGGTAGTATCGTCAACAGCGGCGCGCAGTGCGTCAAGGTCTACGCAGCCATCCGCATTGGAGGGTACGTTAACCGTGGTAAAGCCCGCCATGGCAGCGCTTGCCGGGTTAGTGCCGTGCGCGCTGTCCGGAACGATAATTTTGGTGCGTTTGGTATCGCCGTTGGCTTCGTGATATTTCTTTATCAGCAAAAGCCCGGTAAATTCGCCGTGTGCGCCTGCCGCCGGCTGAAAGTCCATTTTATCCATGCCGGTAATTTCGCACAGGTATTTATCTAAAAGTTCCAGCGCTTCCGTGCAGCCCTGTACGGTTTCTTTGGGCTGCAGCGGGTGAACGGCGGCAAAGCCTGCCTGGTTTGCCATCTCATCGTTAATGCGCGGATTATATTTCATGGTACAGCTGCCCAGCGGGTAAAACCCGTTGTTTACGCCGTGCGCGCGGTTTGCAAGCGCAGTATAATGGCGGCTGATTTCCGTTTCGGAAAGTTCCGGCAGCGGCAAAGCGCTCTTGCGCGCCAAAGCCTCCGGCAGCGCAGTTACAGGCACATCGCAGGCCGGAAAAATATCGCAGCCATGCCCGGGAGTGCTTTTTTCAAACAACAATTCCATTATGCGCACACCTCCTTCACAATGGCAACCGCCTTATCAAGTGCTTCTTTGGTGGCTTTTTCGGTTACACACCACAGCACGCCCTCTTTAACCGGCAGCCCGCCGAGGATGCCCTCTTTGGCAAGTGCGGCCAGCACTTTCTCCTGCTTAGGCAGAGTGGTAACAAATTCGTGGAAAAATTCGCCGCCGTAAACAAGGTTTACGCCTTCGATTTTGGTAAGCTCCTGCGCCAGATAGTGCGCTTTACTAAGGCACAGCGTTGCTGCCTGCTTTAAGCCCTGCGGCCCTACCGCTGCCAGATAAACGGAAGCGGTTAAAGCGCACAGCGCCTCGTTAGAGCAAATATTGCTGCTGGCTTTTTCGCGGCGGATATGCTGCTCGCGCGCCTGCAAAGTTAAAACATAGGCGCGGTTGCCGTCAGCGTCAACAGTTTCGCCAACAATGCGGCCCGGCAGCTTGCGCATCATGGCGCCGGTTGCTGCCATAAAGCCAAGGTACGGCCCGCCGAAGCCCAGCGGCAAGCCCAAAGGCTGCCCTTCGCCAACGGCAATGTCTGCGCCGCATTCGGCCGGGGTTTTCATAATGGCAAGAGCAATGGGGTTTACGCCCATAATGTATTTGGCGCCGCCTGCGTGGGTAAGTTCAGCAATCTTTTCTGCTTCTTCAAACTGCCCGTAAAAATTGGGCTGCTGCACATAAACGCAGCAAACATCAGGCGTAAGCATTTCTTTTAACGCGTCAAGGTCGGTTCTGCCGTCTTTGGCAGGCACAAGGCGCAGTTCAGTACCGGCACCGAAGCAGTAAGTCTGCATGGTGGCAATAACGTCCGGGTTAGCGGCAGCGCTTACAAGCGCCACGCTGCGTTTGCGGTCGCGGCACATGGCAGCGGCTTCGGCAGCGGCAGAAGCGCCGTCATACACGGAAGCATTGGCAGTGTCCATGCCGGTCAAATCGCAAATCATTGTCTGATATTCAAAGATGGACTGCAAAATGCCCTGGCTCATTTCTGCCTGGTACGGCGTGTAGCTGGTTACAAACTCCTCTTTGGAGGTAATGTATTTAACAATGGAAGGAATATAGTGGTCATAAGCCCCTGCGCCGCGCAAAATTGTGCCGAACACGGTATTTTTGCCGGCCAGCTCCTGCATTTTGGCACGCACTTCCAGTTCGCTCATGCCTTGGGGCAGGTTCAGCGGCTTATCAAGGTAAACTTCGGCAGGCACGTCTTTAAACAGGCTGCGGATACTGCCGTAGCCTGCTGCGGCAAGCATTTCCTGCCGTTCTTCTTTAGTAGAGGGGATATAGCTTCCCATAGGCGCCCTCCTTTATGCCTGTTCTTCTTTTACAAATGCTTCGTATTCTTCGGCAGTCAGCAAATCTTCCTGATCGGTAATTTCGTCAAAACGTACAAGCCATGCATCATAAGGAGCTTCGTTAATGGTCTGCGGAGCGTCGGCCAGTTCTTCGTTCACTTCGGCAACGGTGCCGGTAACAGGGCTGTAAACGTCAGATACAGCTTTTACGGATTCCACATCGGCAAAAGTATCGCCTGCGGCGAAGGTGTCGCCCGGCATGGGCAGGTTAACAAAAACCAGGTCGCCCAGTTCGTTCTGGGCATAATCGGTAAGGCCTACCGTTGCGCTGCCGTCCTCGGCAAATTTCACCCACTCGTGGGATTTGGTGTAGCAAACGTCGTTAGGAATGTTCATAATAAATAGCCTCCTTAAATTGATTTTATTTTAAACGCGTTTATAAAACGGCAGGGGTACTACTTCGGCGTCAATTCTGCGCCCGCGCACATCTACCTGCACTTTGGTGCCAACTTCCGAATAATCTACGGGAACCATTGCCATGGCAACGGGCGCGTTAAGGTACGGGCAGTGCGTGCCGCTTGTTACAACGCCGATTTTTTCTTCGCCGCTGTAAACATCACAGTGCTCGCGCGCAATGCCGCGGCCGGTAATTTTTAAGCCCACGCGGATTACCTTCGGGTCACCCTTGGCTAAAATGGCGTCCATGCCGATAAAGCGGTCTTTGCCGAGTTTTACGAAAAAGTCCAAACCTGCTTCCAGCGGGGTAATATCGTCGGTCAGTTCATGCCCGTAAAGAGGCATGGCAGCTTCCAGGCGCAGGGTGTCGCGCGCGCCAAGCCCGCAGGGAATAAGGCCAAACTCTTTGCCTGCTTCCAGCAAAATATTCCACAGTTTCGGGCCGTCTGCGGCAGCGCAGTAAAACTCGTAGCCAAATTCGCCGGTATAGCCCGTACGCGAAACAATGCACTTAATGCCCTGCACGTCCACATCTTTTACAAAGCTGTAATATTTTTTGGGGATGCCTGCTTCCGGCACAATTTTAGCGGCAATTTCTTTGGATTTCGGGCCCTGCAATGCCAGCTGTGCCACGGAATCGGAAATATCTTCAAAAGAAGCGCTGCCAAAAAGATGCGCCTTGACCCACTCCGCATCCTTATGGCGGTTAGCGGCGTTAACAACCAAAAGATATTCTTCGCCGTTAACTTTATAAATCAGAACGTCGTCAACAATGCCACCGCGCTCGTTGCACATCGGGCTGTAACGTACCTGCCCGTCATACATGTTTTCAAAATCGTTGCAGAACAAATTCTGCACATTGTTAAGCGCATCAGCGCCTTTAATTAAAAATTCGCCCATGTGCGATACGTCAAAAAGCCCGCAGGCAGTGCGTACTGCCATGTGTTCCTTAATAACGCCCGTATACTGTACCGGCAGGAGATACCCTGCAAAAGGCACAATTTTACCACCGGCCGCAGCATGGCAATCATAAAGAGGTGTTTTCAGTTCCATCGAAACAATGCTCCTTTATAACTAATAATCCGGTAGTTATCCGGTATATAGTTCCATTATATACTATTAGTATACGCTATTCAACCGAAGTTTCGGCTTTTAATGCAATAAATATTCCTGGCATTAAAAAAGCAGAAGCCGTAAAAGACTCCTGCTAAAAAAGCTGCGTATGTTATTCTTTCGGTACAATATCGCCAACGCCGTTTAAAATATGGCGCGGACGGTAAGCAAATACCTGCATGTTTTCGCGCGTGGTTACGCCGCTGAGCACCAGCACCGTTTCCAGTCCGCTTTCCATGCCGGCAACAATATCGGTGTCCATGCGGTCGCCAATCATTGCCGCCTCGTCGCTGTGCACACCCAAAAGGCGCAGACCGGTGCGCATCATCAGCGGGTTCGGCTTGCCAACAAAGTAAGCGCTTTTGCCGGTTGCCAGTTCAATCGGCGCAACAAAGGCGCGGCAGGCCGGAATAATGCCGTTTTCCGTCGGGCCGGTCAAATCGGAATTGGTGGCAACAAGCTTTGCCCCGTTTTGAATCAGCTTAACGGCTTTAATAATCATTTCGTAGTTGTAAGATTTCGGCTCGCCGATAACAACGTAATCCGGCGTGGAATCATTCATGGTAATGCCAACTTCGTACAAAGCGTTCATCAAACCGGCTTCGCCCATAACGTAAGCACTGCATCCGGGCGACTGGCTGTTTAAAAAACGCGCCGTAGCCTGTGCGCTGGTGTAAAAATGGGTTTCGTCAATATCAAGCCCCATGCGCTGTAATTTCTGCTGCAAATCGCGCGGCGAACGGTCGCTGGAATTGGTTAAAAACAAAAACTTTTTATCTTCCTTGTACAGCCATTCCACAAACTCCTTAACGCCTGGCAGCAGCCTGTTGCCGTGGTAAATAACACCATCCATATCGCATATAAAGCCTTTTTTGTTTCTGATTTCATCTAAATTTTCTATTGTAAACACTCCTTTCAGTGCCAAACTCTATTTTTATTATGCAGTAAAATCATCATAAATTCAACTGCGCGGGCAGATAAATTGCAAAGTTAACAAAAAATTTACGCCGCTTTAAAACGAATGTAAAAAATACTGTTCTTTTTGGCAAAACGGATTTATGGTATAATAAACAGAGTTTTATTTTATTTTAAGGTGTTTACAGGAGGTTTTTATGCGCATTGTTTTTATAGACGGCATGGGCGGCGGGCTTGTTGCGCAGGTTATCAGCCAAGCAGCGGGGCGCCTTCCGGCGGATACGGAACTTATCGGGCTTGGCACCAACGCGCTGGCCACTGCAGCAATGCTTAAAGCAGGGCTTAAACGTGTGGCTACCGGTGAAAACGCGGTGTGCGTAACGGCGCAGACGGCTGATATTATCGTCGGCCCCATCGGCATTGTACTGCCAAACGCCATGCTTGGCGAAGTAACTCCGCGTATGGCGGAGGCGGTTGCTTCAAGCCGCGCGCAAACTGCTTTTGCCGGTATCGCAAAGCCACTTTGAATTTATCGGCGTGGAAAATAAATCCATCGGTGTACTTGTAAAAGAAGCCGCCGAAAAAATTGTGGAAATAGCGTCAAACAAAAATTAAAACTTAATATGCCGCACAAAACGGTTATATGTTAAAACGAGGCTAAGCCTTACGCTTAACCTCGTTTTTTAATGCGTTTTATTTTTTATTATTTAACGCCGGTTTTCAAAAGTTCCGCCAGGGTAATGGCAAACGCCGCGGTGCGCGGTACTGCTGTTTTTAAGTCTACCGATTCGTGGTCGGTATGCTCGTCGTAGTTTTCTACGCCCAAAGCGTCCAAAGTCGGAATGAATTTAGCTGTGCGGTTGCCGTCCGTTAAGCCGCCTGCCACCCATTCATTCACCTTGCCGCCGAATTCTTCGGCAACAACACTGCTGTACACGTCAATCATTTTCTGCACGGCAGGAGTTTTTTCCATCGGGCCGGTTACAATGCCGCCGGTAACTTCTACTTTAGTGCCGTCGATAACGATTTTATCTGCCAGTGCTTTAATGGCTGCGTCCAAACGCTGCTGTTCAGCCACTTCAAAGCAGCGCACGTTTACTTCGCAGTAAGCGTCGCCGGGAATAACGCTGATTTTATCGTTGGTGCTGCCGATAACACCCACGTTAACGGTGTTGGGCGGAATGAACTGTCCGCTGTCCACAATACCGCGTGCCTCCAGTGCTTTGGCGGTAAAATCTTCCGGTTTGCCGGGCATGGGGCTTGCCAGCTTGTGCAGCTCGGTAATGGTATAAGCCAGCTGGTGAATGGCGTTGGCGCAGCACTGCGAAGCGTTGCCATGGTGCCCGCCTTTGCCGGTAACGGTAATTTTATATTTGGCATTGCCTTTACGCTGGGTTACAATGCCCCAGTTCGGACGTGCAACGTCCATAATAACGGCAAAATCAGCCTGCTGCGAAAGCTCTGCCACAATGCCTTCGGCAGTCGGGCTGCCGCCTTCTTCTTCGGCATTGGTGTAGTAAATAATTTCTTTATAATCGTCAAAGCCTGCTTCTTTTAAAGCCGCAAGGCCGTAAATAACTTCCATAACCGTTGCCTTGTCGTCGCCTACGCCCGGGCCCCAGGCAAAGCCGTTTTCATCCACGCGGAAGGGGCGTTTGGCAGCTTCGCCGCGTTTAAACACGGTATCAACATGCGCAACCAAAAGCACAGTCTGTGTGCCCTTGCCCTTAAGGCGCGAAATTAAATGGCAGCCGCGGTCGTTGTAGCGGAACTCTGTTTCCGCACCAAGTGCCTGCATTTTGGCGGCTACAAATTTATTGGCGGCTTCCGTGCCTTCCAAATCCCCGTTGCCGCTGTCGATATTGGTCAGCGCTTCCAAATCCTTCACATAATTATCGTACTCTTTTGCCAGATAGTCTTTAATAAATTTACGCATGGCTATCCTCCTTTTATTTGCTATACTAATTAAATTCGCCGCCGCAGGCGTTAATCCTGCCGGGCAGAATTTTTTACCGGCGCTTAAACCGCAGCAGCCCAAACACGTAGTTTCCGTATTTGAAAAACTGACAGCTTAATAAGTACTAACACACAAAAACGGCAGTAAGGCTCAAACCTTGCTGCCGTTTTGTATTTGCCGCTAAAATCAATATTTAATTCTGAAATAATCAAGATAGGCTTTATACCTGTCCTGCGCGGTAAGGCAGGTATCAGTAAGATAACCTTTTTCCCTGCCCCATTCCTTCAAACCACGGTAATAAAACATTTTTAAATTGTCTTCAATGATAAACGGAACAATGCCGTATTTTAAACATTCCTTAAACATAATCAGCCTGCCGACGCGGCCGTTGCCGTCCTGAAACGGATGTATCCTTTCAAAGCGCACGTGAAAATCCAAAATATCGTTCAGCGTTTTTGCTTTTTTGGCACTATACGCCGCCAGCAGCGTCTGCATTTCAGCAGCAACATCTTCCGGCAGCGCCGTTGCCATGCCGCCTACCTCATTAGGCATTTTTTTGTAAGCGCCAACGGCAAACCAATCCTGCCGCGCATCACTGGTGCCTGTTTTCAGCATTAAATGCAGCTCTTTTATCATTTTTTCTGTAAGCGCACTTTTGGCGTGTTCAATAATAAAATCAATGCAGCGGAAGTGATTGGCTGTTTCAATAACATCATCTACATTAACCGCTTCACCCGTTACACCTATAGTATTGGTTTCAAAAATATAGCGGGTCTGGTCATGCGTTAAGCGGCTTCCTTCAATATGGTTGGAATTATACGTCATTTCAATCTGCGTTTTATGGTAAATGCCGCCGCTGTATTTATTGGCTTTTTCGCGCTGCAAAATTTCAAGCAAGGTTTGCGGCTTTGCAGCTTTAGTGTTGCTGCGCTGCGGCTTTTCTGCATCTGCGGGAATCTGCCACGTTTTGCCGTTTAAAACCGCGCCAGCCACACGCCCCTGCGCACAGTAATTACGCACACTGCGCTCGGAAATTTTCCATTTTTTTGCCGCTTCTGCTGCCGAAAGATACTGCATTTGCCCGCCTCCCAACTCAATTAACTATATTTAAAGTATAACATATTACCGGCAAAATTTACAATTTTATTCTTTTATATTTTAAACATTTTTTGCCGGTAAAATCTGTATTTATTTTAACCCTGCTCGACCAGCACCTTTTAAAAGGCCTACACGCAAGGTAGTTAACAAAACCACTGACGCATAGCATACAGCCTTATACTGACGAATCCGGACGCGCAAAAATTAAGGAACTGGAATACGCCATGGACTTACAATAAAATAACACCCGCACGCAAAAACGGCAGGCTTTTACGCCTGCCGTTTTAATGTTTGTCATAACTTTTTAGTTTTCAGTCCGCAAATACGGTGTTGCGGGTTTCCCAGCGTTTAAACTGGCAATAGCCCCACGGAATGTAAATGCCGAAGGTAATGGTTGTCAGCACCATAATCAGCAGCCACTGAAAGAAAAAGCCAAAGCCTGTTCCTTCAAAACACAGCTGCCTGCCGTTAACGTAGGTATTGCTGCAAATCCAGCGCTGCTGCGCGCTGTACGCCCATGGAAAGAACAAACCGCAGGTAATAACGGTCAGCACGGTTGTCCATATGCAAAGCCACAGATAACCGAAGCCGCTGCCGTCAAATTCAAAATCGCGTTTCATGTGCGCTCCTTACTGCATTTTTTCTTTCAGCAGTTTGTTAACCATGCCCGGGTTAGCTTTGCCGCGGGATTTTTTCATTACCTGGCCAACAAGGAAGCCGATGGCTTTATCTTTGCCTGCTTTGTAGTCGGCAACGGACTGCGGGTTTTCTGCCAGCACTTCGTCAACGATAGCGGCAATGGCGCCTTCATCGCTAACCTGTTCAAGGCCCAGCTCTTTAACAAGCTGTTTCGGGGTTTTATCGCTGTTTTTCAGCATTTCGGCAAATACTTTTTTAGCAAGCTTGCTGCTCAGTACGCCGTCTTTGGTTAAAGTTACCAGTTCGCCAAGGTTTTCCGGTTTAACCGGGAACTGTTCAATGGTAATGTTTTCGGCATTAAGATATGCGGAAACATCGCCCAGCAGCCAGTTGGATACGCCTTTGTCATCCTTGCTGTTGGCGCAGGCAGCGTCAAAGTAATCTGCCATGGCTTTGGTTGCAACGATTAAGGAAGCATCATATTTCGGCAGGCCGTGTTTTTCAACAAGGCGCTGCAAACGCTGTGCCGGCAGTTCCGGCAGTTCGCCGCGTACGCGTTCAATCCAGGCGTCGTCAATTTCAACCGGTACAAGGTCAGGTTCAGGGAAGTAACGGTAGTCGTGTGCTTCTTCCTTGCTGCGCATGGAAAGGGTTACGCCGTTGGCTTCGTCCCAGGTGCGGGTTTCCTGTACTACATGGCCGCCGTCCTCAAGAATTGCTTTCTGGCGTTCAACTTCATATTCAATAGCGCGTACCAGTGCGCGGAAGGAGTTAAGGTTTTTAATTTCGGCGCGGGTACCGAATTCTTTGGCGCCTTCCGGCATGATGGAAATGTTTGCGTCGCAGCGCAGGCTGCCTTCCTGCATTTTGCAGTCGCAAACGTCAATGTATTCCAAAACTGCTTTCAGCTGTTCCATATAAGCGCGTGCTTCTTCGGCGCTGCGCATATCCGGTTCGGAAACGATTTCCAGAAGCGGTACGCCGGCACGGTTGTAGTCTACGGAAGAAAAATCGGAAGTGCTGATGGTAGCACCGCTGTGATTCAGCTTGCCTGCGTCTTCTTCCATGTGAATACGGGTAATGCCAAGGCGTTTGGGCACGCCGTCAACTTCAATGTCAATATGGCCGCCGAGGCAAACCGGCTGGTCAAACTGAGAAATCTGGTAGTTTTTGGCAAGGTCGGGGTAAAAGTAGTTTTTACGGTCAAATTTATTGAATTTCTGAATTTCGCAGCCCAGTGCAAGACCCGTACGGATGGCAAATTCAACAACCTGTTTGTTAAGCACAGGCAGTGCGCCAGGCATGCCGAGGCACACGGGGCAAACGTGGGTGTTAGGCGTGCTGCCGAACTCGGTAGAGCAGGAGCAGAAGGCTTTGGTTTTTGTTTTTAATTCGGCATGTACTTCAAGGCCGATAACTGTAATATAGTTTTTCATTATTTGTTACCTCCCAGCGGTGCCATTGCTTTATGGAAGTCAGTAGCCTGTTCAAAGGTGTAGGCTGCGCGCAGCACGGTTTCTTCATCCAGAACTTTGCCGATAAGCTGCATGCCGACAGGCATACCGTCTGCAAAGCCGCACGGAATGGAAATACCCGGCAGGCCTGCCATGTTTACGGGAATGGTGGTTACGTCCAGCATATAAATGGAAAGCGGGTCCATTTTGCCGTCTACCGGATAAGCAACAACAGGAGAAGTCGGGGTCAGCAGCACGTCGCATTTTTCAAAGGCTTCGTTAAAGTCGCGGCGGATGAGGGTACGAACCTGCATTGCTTTTTTGTAGTAAGCATCGTAATAACCGCTGCTTAAAACGTAGGTGCCAAGCATAATGCGGCGGCGAACTTCAGGGCCAAAACCTTCGGTGCGGCTCAGCCTTGTCATTTCCGGCGCACTTGTAGCGTTGGCAGCGCGGAAGCCGTAGCGCACGCCGTCATAACGTGCAAGGTTGGCGCTTGCTTCTGCCGGAGCAATAATATAGTAAGTAATTACTGCATATTCGGTATGCGGCAGCGAAACATCAACAATTTCAGCGCCGAGTTCTTCGTATTTTTTTACGGCTTTTTCAATTTCGGCTTTAACTTTGGCATCAACGCCTTCGCCGTAGTATTCTTTCGGCAGGCCAATGCGCAGGCCTTTAACGTCGGCGCGCAGCGCTTTGGTAAAATCGGGCACATCAACCGGCAGGGAAGTAGAATCGTGTTCGTCCTTGCCGCAGATGCAGTTTAAAACTGTGGCAGCGTCGGTAACGTCGCGGGTAATAGGCCCAATCTGGTCAAGAGAGGAAGCAAACGCAACGCAGCCGTAACGGCTTACGCGGCCGTAAGTCGGTTTAATGCCAACACAGCCGTTAAAAGAAGCCGGCTGGCGGATGGAACCGCCGGTATCAGAGCCAAGGCTCCAGATTGCCTCGCCTGCAGCAATGGCAGCAGCACTGCCGCCGGAAGAACCGCCCGGTACGCGTTCAAGGTTCCACGGATTGTAGGTTTTATGGAAGTAAGAGCTTTCGGTGGTAGAGCCCATTGCAAACTCGTCCATATTGGTTTTGCCGGTAAAAACAGCATCATCCGCACGCAGCTTGCTGATAACGTGCGCGTCATAAATAGGCACAACATTGGCCAGCATTTTGCTGGAGCAGGTGGTTAAAAGGCCTTTGGTGCAGATATTGTCTTTAATTGCACCGGGGATGCCTGCCAGCGGGGCGATTTCTTCGCCTGCGGCAATTTTGGCATCAACTTTGGCAGCCTGTGCCAGTGCGTTTCCTTTATCTAAAGTTACATAAGCCTGTACTTTATCTTCAACTTCGTCAATGCGGCTGTACACGTTTTCGGTAAGCTCCACGGAGCTGATTTCTTTTTTAACCAGCTTGTCATGCAGTTCGTGGGCTGTTAATTTATATAAATCCACAGTTGTTCCTCCTTCTGTTATTCGATTACGCGCGGTACTTTAAAGCCGTCGTTGTATACGGCAGGCGCGTTTTTCAGCGCGTCCTCGTGGGATACGCCCGGTTTTACAACATCCTCGCGGAATGCGTTGCTTATCGGCAGTACGTACGGGGTCGGCTCAATGCCTTCCGTATCAATCTTTTCCAGAATATCGGCATAATTGAGGATTTGGTTAAACTGTTCGGTAAATTTTTCCATTTCGCTTTCCGGAATCGTTAAACGGGAAAGCCCGGCGATGTGTTCAACATCTTTTACTGTTACCTTCATTAGTACGCCTCCTAAAAAATTTATGATGAATTTTATCAATAACCTGTTTTATTATACCACACAGTACCAGTCTTGTGCAGTATTTTGGTAAGCCTTAGCTAAATAAAATTGCGTAAAATAAATGCTTAATGCCGCCAAACAGCAAAAATGCCCCCGCAAAACCTTTACGGAGGCAGATTGTTTATTCAAATGACGTTAAAAAGTTGCGCATACAGTCCTCAACGCCGCGCTTAACGGCTTTGGCGCGGCTCGGTTCGCCGATTTTCCAGAAGTTGATGGAGCTGGACGAGCCGATGCTCTCCACATTCTGGTTAAACAAAAAGCGTTCTTCGTTTACATCGACGCATTTTAATTTCATCGTTACCACGGCGCTGTATGTTTGCGAGCCTACAATAACCATAAAACCCGTTTCCTTTTCGCGCACCGGCAGCAGGCTGATAAACAGCACCCTGTCCGCACCGCAGGCTTTGCCCACGGCAACAAGTTCTTCAAGCGTTGGTACTTCGGCGTTTTCAAACGGATGCGCCAAAAGCGCTTTCTGCACGGCGTTATTGCCTATGATTTTGGTAACGCTTTTCTTTTTGCCGGGGTATTTGGTTTCCAGCGCTTCTTTAACGGCGTTCACCGCCATTTCGCGGCTGCGCCCTTCAAGGCCGGATACATCGACATACGGCAGCACCGCCACGGTATAGGGCTGCGTACATTCGGTAATTTCGGCATCTGTATTGGTAAAATGCGTTTCGCCGGTATCGGCAACGCCCATGTCGATAGCGTCAATGCTGCTTACTTCTTTTTCCGCTGCCAGCGCCGTGCCTGCAAAGCACAAAAACACTGCCGCCACAGCTAAAAATTTATAAAATATCTTCATAATATCACCGCTTTAAAACAAACTCTGTTCTTCGCCCTGCTCCGCTTTTGCTGCTTCATTTTCGGGGCGCGCGTCATTTCCGGCTTCGCTGCCGTGCTCGCCCAAAAGGCGCAGGAACTCTGCTTCGTCGATAACGGTTACTCCCAGCTGCTGCGCTTTCGTCAGCTTGCTGCCTGCTTCCGCACCGGCAACAACGTAATCGGTCTTTTTGCTTACGCTGCCCGTAACCTTCGCACCAACCTGCTGCGCCATGGTCTGCGCCGTTGCGCGGTCCAGCGTTGGCATGGTGCCGGTAAACACCATGGTTTTGCCGTAAAACGGGTGCGCCGTGTCAAGTTCCGCCGCTTCCATTTCCATGTTAAGGCCAAGCTCTTTCAGCCGTTCAATCAAATCAATATTCACCGGCGAAGCAAAATACGTTACCACGCTTTCGGCAATCTTCGGGCCAATATCTTCAATGGCGGCAATTTCGTCCGTTTCCGCCGCCATCAGTTTTTCCATGCTGCCAAAGTGCAGGGCAAGTAACCTTGCCACCTTTGCGCCCACATGGCGGATGCCAAGCGCGAACAGCAGCCTGTCAAGATTCTGCTTTTTGCTTTCGGCAATGGCGTTTAAAAGATTGTCTGCCGATTTATCGCCCATGCGCTCCAGCGCCGTCAGCTGCGGCTTAACCAAAAGGTACAGGTCGGCAGGGTCGCTGATAAGCCCGTTATCCAACAGCTGGTTGATAACCGCCGGGCCGCAGCCGTCGATATCCATTGCCCCTTTGGAAGCAAAGTGAATCAGCCCTTCGCGCCCCAGCGCCGGGCAGTGCGGATTAGTGCAGCGTATTGCCGCCTCGCCGTTCAGGCGTTCCGTTTTCCACCCGCATTCCGGGCATTCGGCGGGCATAAAAAATTCCTGTTCCGCACCGGTGCGTTTTTCCTTCACAACATGCAGCACTTCCGGTATAATTTCGCCGGCTTTATTAATAACAACCGTGTCGCCAATGCGGATATCCTTGCTGCGGATAAAGTCCTCATTATGCAGCGTTGCGCGGCTGATGGTACTGCCCGAAAGCTTTACAGGCGTCAGCACCGCCGTCGGCGTCAGCACGCCCGTACGCCCAACCTGAATGATAATATCCTCCAGTTTTGTTTCTGCCTGTTCCGGCGGAAATTTAAAGGCAATGGCCCAGCGCGGGTCTTTACCGGTTGCGCCTAAAATGTTTTGCTGGTACACGGCGTTAACCTTAATTACCGCGCCGTCCGTATCATAGGCAAGGCTTTGGCGTTTGGCGGCAAAATCCTTTATTTTGGCAATCGCTTCATTGATGTTTTTTACAACGGCATAGCCCTCGCTTACCTTAAAACCGTAATCGTGCAGCATGGCAAGGCTGGCAGAATGTTTATCCTTATGCCCTGCGCCCACGCCGTAGGCAAAAAAGCTCAGCTGGCGGCTTGCCGTTACTTTCGGGTCAAGCTGGCGCAGGCTGCCCGCCGCCGCGTTGCGCGGATTGGCAAATTCGTTTTCGCCCGCTTCGCTACGCTGCTCGTTCAGCTTCATAAAAGCGTGGCGTGGCATGTAAACTTCACCGCGCACATCCAAAAGCTCCGGCACTTCTTCGCCTTCCTTAACATTCAGCGTCAGCGGAATGGAACGGATAGTACGCACATTGGCAGTTACGTTTTCGCCAACTTCGCCGTCGCCGCGGGTTGCAGCACGTACCAGGCGGCCGTTTTCGTAAATCAGGCTGCAGGCAAGGCCGTCAATTTTCGGTTCAAAAACATATTCTACCTCGCTGCCTTCGGGCAGGCCGCTTTTTACGCGCGCGTCAAACGCAGCAAGTTCTTCATCGCTGAAGGCGTTGCCCAGAGAAAGCAGCGGCGTCATATGGCGCACTTCGGTAAACTCCGGGCTTACCTTGCCGCCAACCCTGCGCGTAGGGGAATCGGGCGGCACATCGTCAGGATATGCACGCTCAAGTTCCTGCAAACGGCGCATTAAAGCGTCATATTCGGCGTCGGTAATCTCCGGCGCATCCAGTACATAATATAAAAATTCGTGATGGCGTATTTCCCTGCGCAGTTTCTGCGCTTCGTCCAGTGCTTGCGCACGTTCTAAATCCATAATGCCCTCCGCTTAAAACTTACAATTTTTTCAGCACCGCATATTTGGTAAGCAGGCTGCGCACACCCGCACCGGCAAAGGCAACTTTTACTTCCTGCCCGTCCGGGCTGTCTTTAACGCTTACAACCATGCCTTCACCCCATTTGCTGTGGCTTACCCTGTCGCCGGTGTTAAAGCGTGTGCCCGTGCCTCCTGCGGCGGCAGCCGGTTTTTGCGGCATAAAGCTGTGCGGGTTAAAAGTGCTCGCAGGCTTCTGCGGCCTTGTGCTGTATTTTTCGCTTACCTGTTTAAAGTTCTCCAGCGCGCTGAAACGTTCCTGCCTTTTAATGGTTTTTATAAGATTTTGCGGTATTTCAAATAAAAATCTGGAAGGTGGATAAGGATAGTCATTTTTATAAATTGTTCTTATTCTTGCCCTACTTAAAAACAATCTTTCTTTAGCACGCGTAATACCAACATAACACAGGCGGCGTTCTTCTTCTAATTTTTCTATATTATCAAATGAGCTATTAATTGAACGAGATGTCGGAAAAACACCTTCTTCCATCCCAGTTAAAAAAATCACAGGAAATTCTAATCCTTTAGAAGAATGGAGTGTCATTAAGGTAATAGCATCATCATCAAATTTTGCTTCATCTATATCTGACACCAATGCAACATGTGCTAAAAAGTTTTCTAATGTATTTTCTTCATCATTATTAGAAAATTCACTTTGAGCCATTGAAACTAATTCCTGTAAATTTTCAATTCTGCTTTGAGCTTGTTGAGTTCCTTCGTTTTCTAACTCCTTCATATAACCAGTATTTATTAATACTTTATCAATTAATTCTTCAACCGGCGCTTCATTCGCAAGGTTCATCAGTTCAAAAATAGTTCCTGCCAAATCATCCAGCTTGCTTACAAAGCGGCTGCTTAAACCGTCAATCGCCGCCGCGTTGGAAACAGCCTCAAACAAGCTTACATTGTTGGCAGCGGCATAAGCCTGAATTTTTGCCAGCGAAGCGTCACCAATGCCGCGTTTCGGCACGTTAATAATACGCAACAGGCTCAGCGAATCGGCCGGGTTAAAAATTACGCGCAGATAGGCAATAATATCTTTAATTTCCTTGCGCTCGTAGAATTTAAGCCCGCCTACAATACTGTAGTTAATACCGCTTTTTACTAACATTTCTTCAAAACTACGCGACTGAGCATTAGTACGATATAAAATTGCCATATCACTCAATTTTCTATGTTCTGTATTTTGAAGATTTTGTATTTGCTCAACAATAAATCTGGCTTCATCACGATTATCAGCCGCTTCAAAATAAACTATCTCTTGTCCACTCTTGTTTTCTGTCCACAAATTCTTCGGTTTGCGGCCGGTATTGTTTTCAATCACCGCGTTGGCAGCATCCAAAATTACCTGCGTGCTGCGGTAGTTCTGTTCCAGCTTAATTACTTTGGCATCGGGATAATCTTTTTCAAAGTCCAGAATGTTTTGAATATCGGCGCCGCGCCAGCCGTAAATGCTCTGGTCGGCATCACCCACAACGCAGATATTACGGTGCTTTTCCGCTAAAATTTTAGTCAGTAAATACTGAACATGGTTAGTATCTTGATATTCGTCTACTAACAGATAATCAAAACGCTCTTGATATTTTTCGCGCACTTCCTTGTTTTCCTGCAAAAGTTTAATGGAAAGCATCAAAAGATCATCAAAATCCAGCGCGTTGTTTAATTTTAACTGAGTTTGATATCTTTCATAAACTTCTGCTACTTTTTTATCATTAAAATCAACAGAATCAATACTTTGTGAAAAATGTTCAGCATCTATCAACTTATTTTTAGCTTCAGAAATTTTATTCAGAATTTTATTTGGGCTAAATCTATTATCATCAATATTTAATTCTTTTAAAATGTCCTTTATTAACTTTTTGGTGTCATCGGTATCGTAAATAGCAAAATTTTTATTATACCCGGGCAGCTTATCTATTTCCATACGCAAAAAACGCGCGCAGAAAGCGTGGAATGTAAACAGCCACACATCCTTGGCAGCCTGGCCGCTCATATTGTTTACGCGCTCGCGCATTTCGGCGGCAGCCTTGTTGGTAAAAGTAATTGCCAAAATGCGGTACGGGCGCACGCCCTTTTGCAAAAGGTTGGCCACGCGGCAGGTAAGCACTTTGGTTTTGCCGCTGCCTGCGCCTGCCATAATCAGCATCGGCCCTTCGGTATTAATAACAGCTTCCGCCTGCTGCGGATTCAGTCCGTAAGTACAATCAACAGTCATTCTTTCCTCCATAAAACACTAACTAAATACATTCATTCTATACCAGCATAACTTTATTATTATTCTCCCCTTCCTGAAATTTTCCTGCCGCTTTGCCGTAAATCTTTAATGTAATTTTCGCAAGCATTCTTTTAAAATTTTATCAGTTATAACTGATAAAATTGTAATTTTAGCGTTGTTTATCAGTTATAACTGTGATAAACTAATCATAGAAATAAAATAAACATAAGGAGGCGCTGACGATGATTAAACGCGAAACCTATATGCGCCGCATACGCCCATTTATCGGCAGTGAATTAGTAAAAGTTATGACAGGTATCCGCCGCTGCGGTAAATCTGTAATGCTTGAACTCATAAAAGAAGAATTAAAAAATAGCGGCGTGCCAGAAGCCAACATTATATCCATTAATTTTGAAGATATGCGCTATGCCAGTTTGCTGACGTCTAAAGCTTTGCACGATGAAATAATCATGCGGGCACAGAATATCAGCGGCAAGGTGTACTTATTTTTTGATGAAATACAGGAAGTTGCAGACTGGGAAAAATGCATTAACTCTTTCCGGGTAGAATTTGACTGTGATATTTACATTACAGGCTCTAATGCCAAACTGCTTTCCGGCGAACTTGCCACCAATCTTGGCGGGCGTTATGTAGAATTTACCATTTACCCCTTTTCTTTCTCGGAATTTACCGAACTTTATAATGGGATTTTCCCCGGTGCGCTGCCGCAGGAATGTTTTCAAAAATATCTGCTGTTCGGCGGCATGCCATACCTTGCCAACCTGCACTATGCCGAAGAACCGTGCCGCCAATATTTAACGGATGTGTTTAATTCCGTACAATTAAAAGATATTGTAAAGCGCAATAAAATACGCGATGTTGATTTATTGGAACGCATTCTTTCTTATATTATTGCTAATGTAGGCACTACCTTTTCTGCAACGTCTATCTCTAAATTTTTTAAAAGCGAAAAACGCAATGTCGCGCCGGAAACCATTCTTAACTATATCAGGCATTGCACCGACGCCTATTTGTTCTATCCGGTAAAAAGGCAGGATTTACAAGGAAAACAAATACTTGCTTCTTCCGAAAAATACTATATTGCCGACCACGGTGTGCGTGAAGCCGTTTTTGGCGGCAATATGCGCGATATTAATTTGATTTTGGAAAACATTGTGTTTATGGAACTTTTGCGGCGCGGCTATAATGTTACCGTTGGCAAAACCGGCAATTTAGAAATTGATTTCATTGCCGAAAAACACGGTGAAAAAATTTATGTACAGGTTTGTTATCTGCTGGCTTCCCAGGAAACAATTGAGCGGGAGTTCGGCGTTTATGATAATGTAAACGACAATTTTCCCAAATATGTAGTATCGCTTGACGAATTTGATATGAGCCGCAACGGCATAAAACACTGTAACATCCGTAATTTTTTAACCAAAGAAACCTTTGCATAATCTGACCCCATGTTAAATTCCCGCAAAATTTTGCTGACCGGCAATTCACTTCTTGCGCTGAGCAAGGCAGAGTTTTATAATTATATAATGTATTTTTGTTTTGAGGGGGATTTTTATGCAGGAAAACAAACTTACCATCCGCGGCGAACTGTCGCTGCTTCTGGTTATTATCATCAACAGCCTGGGCGTTGTTTTAATGCTGCATTCCGGTTCCGGTATTTCGGCAATTTCTAGTGTGCCTTACGCTTTTGCCGATGTACTGCCGGTTATAACGCTCGGCGCGTGGACGGAGGTTTTTCAGGTTTCGCTGGTGCTCAGCCTGATGCTTTTAAGCAAACGCTTTGTGCCGGTATACCTGTTCAGCTTCGTTGTCGGCTCGGCCTTCAGCGCCATGATTGACGTGCACGAAATGTGGATTAAGCAGCTGCCGCAGAGCCTGACGCTTGATATTATTTATTTTATCATCAGCTACATTGTTATCTGCTTTGGCGTGGCGCTTGCCAACCGCTGCCAGCTGCCAATTATACCAACCGACCTTTTCCCGCGCGAGCTTGCCGCCATTACCGGCTGGAGCTATGCGCGCATTAAAATAGGCTTTGACGTTATCTGCCTTGCCATTACCGCCGCCATGACCTTTTTCTTTCTGGGCCGTGTGGACGGGCTGGGCTTCGGAACAATACTTGCCGCCTTTACCATGGGCAAGGTTATAGGCAGTATTGGCGAATACATGGATAAGCACGTAAAATTTGTTTCTTTTTTAAGCAGCAGGGCTTGACATAGAGTCCGCTTTAAGTTTTATAATAAATTACAGGTTGCAGGAGCAACCGCCTGGCTGCCGGAGCAGCCGTTAAATTATTCTTTTAAAACATAAACCAAAGCCATGAAGGCTGTAACCGCTTCGATAAGCGGCAGTTTCTTCATGGCTTTTTTATTTGGATGATTGTATGAAATTTTTAGCTTTGCTTGTACTTTCCGCCGCGCTTTTAACCTCTGCCTGCGGCAACAACGCTGCCCCCGGCAGCGAAAAGGTATTCCGCTACGGCACGCCTGCCTACGGCATTGCCAACGAAAACGACGGTATGGACCCGCACGAAGCCTATCAGGGCTGGAGCGCCATCCGCTACGGCGTAGGCGAAACGCTTTTTAAATTTGACGACGCCATGCAGCCTCAGCCGTGGCTGGCCGAAAAGTACGAATTTATTAATGAAAACACAGTTAAAATTACCTTAAAAGACAATATTTACTTTACCAGCGGCAACAAAATGACAGGCGCAGCCGTTAAAGCCTGCCTGGAGGATTTAATAAGCCGCCACAACCGCGCCAGAGTTGATTTAAAAATAACGGGCATTACCGCCGAGGGGCAGACCGTAACCATTACATCGGCCGCCAAAGTGCCGGTGCTGATTAACTACCTGTGCGACCCCTACGGCTGCATTATTGACATGAGCCGCGGCACCGGCGACGATACCAAAATAAGTGGCACAGGCCCTTTTATGGTAGAAAGCCTGACGCCGAAAGAAGTTGTGCTGGTTAAAAACCCCGCTTACTACGGCGGCATGCCGAAAACGGACAGAATTATCGTCAGCAGCATTACCGACGGCAACACGCTGGCACTGGCGCTGCAAAACGGCGAAATTGACGCCGCGCAGGGCCTGCCCTATGCTTCGCTGCCGCTTTTTAAAGACAGCGCGGCTTATAAAACCAGCAGCACCGATACCTCGCGCACGTTTTTGGCAGCCTTTAACTTTAACACGCCTGCCCTGCAGGATGAACGCGTACGGCGCGCTGTTGTTATGAGCCTCGACAAGGAAACTTTTGCCAGAGTGCAGCTGATGGGCAACGGCATTGCCGCAGCCGGACCGTTTCCTCCAAACCTGCCTTTTGGCGGCGCTAAAGTGCATGCGCCGGAATACAACCCCCAAGGCGCACGGCAGCTGCTTGCCGAAGCGGGCTGGACGGATACCGACGGCGACGGCTATGTAGATAAAGACGGCAAACCGCTGACCCTGCGCTGGCTTACTTACAGTTTCCGCCAGGAGCTGCCGCTTTTGGCAGAAGCTGCGCAAAGCTGGCTTAAAGAAACAGGCATCCGCCTTGAAATTAACCCGACGGACGGTTATGACGACTTTCTGCGCCGCGGCGGGTGGGATATTTACGCCAAAGCCTTTGTTACCGCGCCCACCGGTGACGCGCAGTATTATTTTACCACCCACGTGCTGAAGGAAAGCGCCTACAACAGCGGCAATTACTATAACCCCGATACCGAAAGCCTCATAGGGCAGCTCGGCAGCGAGTTCAGCCCCGAAAAGCGCACGGAGCTTGCGGCAGCCATCAGCCAGCAGCTGGTTGACGGCAGCGCCTTTGCCTACATTGCACATTTAAAAATGACGCTGGTAATGAAAAACACGGTCCAGGGCTTTGCCGCACACCCCTGCGATTATTACGAAATTACCAAAGATTTAAGCATAGATTAAAGGAGCATTATTATGAGTGAAATTTCCGCAGCAAGCATCATCCACCGCACAGACGAAAAAGAATATATAACCGGCTACTGGCAAAAACGCAGCACAGGCTTTGCCAATCTGCGCAAGGCAGAGCTGCACAGCGAAAAACAGCTTTTATGGCAGCAGGAAATTACGCGCCACCTGCCGCAGAACCGCAGGCTAAAAATTTTGGACATTGGCTGCGGCGCAGGCTTTTTTGGCATTTTGCTTGGGCAGAAGCACCGCGTTACCGGCATTGACCTGACCCCGGAAATGATTGAAGCCGCCAGGGCACTTGCCGCTGCAGAACGCAGCAATGCGGAATTTATGGTTATGGACGCCGAAGCGCTTGACTTTGCGGACGCAAGTTTTGACGCTATAATAAGCCGCAACGTAATGTGGAACCTGCCCCACCCGGAAACCGCCTACCGCGAGTGGCTGCGCGTACTTAAACCGGGCGGCCTGCTTTTAAATTACGACGCCGAATATGCCCGCGCGCACCACAGCCAGAAGCTTCCTGCCAAAAACGCCCATGCGGATATTGCGCCGGAGCTTTTGGACGAATGCCATAACATTTACCACATGCTGGACATCAGTGCCTATAACCGCCCGCAGTGGGACGAAGAATTTTTGCAAAGCACCGGGCTGTGCAGCGTCAGCACGGATACCACGGTAGGCAGCCGCATTTACGCCGCCGAAGATATTTTTTATATTCCCGTGCCCATGTTCTGCGTTAAGGCCGTTAAGCTTTAAAGCCGCATAAACGCACTGCGCACGCACGCCCCTGCCGCACCGCAGGCCAGCACTTCATCAAGCTGCGCCTGTTCAAAACCAATGCCGCCGATGGCATAAACAGGCACCGGGCTTAAAACGCAGGTTGCTTTTAAAAACGCTAACCCCCGCGGCGGCACGCCCTCTTTGCAGCTGCTTGCGTAAATATGCCCGGCAATTAAATACGCCGCACCAAATTTAATTGCCGCCCTTGCTTCTTCCGCACTGTGTACGGAAACGCCAAAGCGTCCTGCCTGAAAACGCTCCGCCGCTGTCATTGCAGAGCATACTGTTAGCGGCAGGTGCGCTCCGTCCGCGTCAAGCGCCAGCCCCGCCCGCCAGAAGGTATGCACAATAAACTTAACGCCATAGGTTTTGCAAACTGCCTGCACCTTCTGTGCAAGCTGCATGTATTCCGCTTCGGTTAAATCCTTTTCGCGCAAAATAAGCGCTTTAGGGCGCAGTGCGCAAAATGTTTCTATCTGCTGCAAAAACGGTGCGCGGCTTATTTTTCTGTCCGTAACGCAAACAAAATTTTTATACATAACTGCCATCCGTCAGTACCGGCTGTAAGCCGGCTTTTTTTATGCTGTTAAACACCTCGTCCACGCTGCGGTTATCGTCAATTTCAAACTGCTCGTCGCCTTCGCGCTCCTGCTTGCTGTGCGTGCCGATGCCCGTGCTTACGCCTGCGGAAATTTTCGTTGCCACAATCTGCAAAAGATTATCGCGCACTTTGGCGCCTTCGCGGCTGGAAACGGTAATGCCTGCCTGCGGCATAAACAGGCGGTAAGCGCACACCGCCTGCACTAAATGCCGCAAATCCGTACCATTGGCTTCGGGCGGCAGTTCGTTGCCTTCCGCCGGGCGCAGGCGCGGACACGAAAAGCTGATTTCCGCAGCCGGGTATTTGCGCTGCACCAAATATGCGTGCAAACCGCAGGCAAAAATATCGCGGCAAAAGCCGCTCAGCCCCATCAGCGGCGCAAACGCCACGCCGCGCATGCCGCCTTTTAACGCGCGCTCCTGCGTGTAAAAACGGTACGGGAACACACGCTTATGCCCTGCCAGATGCAGTTTAGCGTAAGCGCCAACATCGTAAGTTTCCTGAAACACTGTTACATAATCCGCGCCGCATTCGTGCAGGTACGCGTATTCATCACTGTTCAGCGGGTATACCTCAAGCCCTACAACGGCAAAATACTTGCGCGCCAGCCTTACGGCAGAAGCAATATATTCCACGCCGCTCATGCTGCGGCTTTCGCCGGTTAAAAGTAAAATTTCACGCAGGCCGGTAGCGGCAATGGCCTGCATTTCGCGTTCCATGCCGTCTTCGTCCAGCTTTAAGCGGTTAATTTTGTTATGGCAGTTAAAGCCGCAGTACACGCAGTAATTTTCGCAGTAGTTGGCAAGGTACAGCGGCGTAAAAATGCTGCGTGCCGCACCGAACCATTTGAAAGTAAGCTGCCTTGCCTGCTGCGCCATTTCTTCCAAAAACGGCAGCGCCGCCGGTGAAAGAAGCGCCGCAAAATCCTGCACCGTTTTGTGTTTGCGCATAAGCGCAGCCTTTACGTCCCGCTCCGTAAAAGCGTTAAAATCCACGCTGTCCGCCGCGCACTGCACCTCGCGCAAAATATCCGATTCTATTACTTCCATTCCCGGCAGGTAGGCCATGCAGTCCTGCGCAGCTGCCGCAAGGTTTTGTTTTTCCTTCATCAGCGTCACTCCCCTATAAAGCCTGTCAGCGGGCTGCTTGCCGACGCGCGCCCCGTTACTGCGCCAAGCCCAGCAAGGTATGCTTTGCGCCCGGCGTTAATTGCCAGCTTAAACGCTTCCGCCATGGCTGGAATATTACCGCTGGTGGCAAGGGCAGTGTTGGCCATTACTGCCGCCGCGCCCATTTCCATTGCTTCGCACGCCTGCGAAGGAGAGCCGATACCGGCATCGACGATAACGGGCAGGTCAATTTCATCAATTAAAATTTGTATAAACTCTTTAGTTACCAGCCCCATGTTGCTGCCGATAGGCGCACCAAGCGGCATTACGCAGGCAGCACCGGCATTTGCCAGGTCGCGCGCGGCGTTTAAATCGGGGTACATATAGGGCATTACCACAAAGCCCTCTGCCGCCAAAATTTCCGTTGCCTTAATTGTTTCGTAATTATCGGGCAGCAGGTATTTGCTGTCGCGGATTACTTCTATTTTTACAAAATCACTGCCGCATACCTCGCGCGCCAGGCGGGCAATGCGCACAGCTTCCTGCGCGGTGCGTGCGCCGCTGGTGTTGGGCAAAAGCGTAATGCCTTTGGGGATATAATCTAAAATATTCGCCATGCCGCCGTCGTTTACGCGGCGCAGAGCCAGTGTTAAAATTTCTGCACCGGCGTTTTCCACCGCTGCCTTAATAAGTTCCAGAGAATATTTGCCGCTGCCCAAAATGAAGCGGCTGTTAAATTTATGCCCGCCTAAAATAAGTGCATCTTCCATTGTTATTCCTCCAATCCTAAAATAAGCGCCAGAGCAAGGTTTGCCGCGTGCGCCGCGCATAGGGCTGCCCGCGGTGCCGAAAGCCGCCCGCAGGTTTCTATGCCGCTTTCGCCGTCGCCGCACAAATAAAAGTTTTTGCTTATGCGCCGCGTTTTAATGGCGTTGCTGCGGCCGGCGCCTGCCAGCCCGCTGCACGCAATAAGCGTTTTATCCGCATAAGCGGCAAGCAGCGTGTTTACAAGCATGGCTTTGGTTTCAGGGCTGTCCACCGCTTCGCAGATAATGCCGTCTGCTTTAAAAACAGCGGCGGCGTTTGTTTCCGTAAGTTTTATATTTTCCGCTTTAATTTTAAGCGCGGGGTTAATTGCCAAAAGCTGCTCCGCCAGTGCTTCTGTTTTAAACCTGTCCACATCGCGCAAAAAATAATGCTGGCGGTTTAAATTGCTTTCGTCCACACTGTCAAAATCAACAAGGTGCAGGTGTTTTACGCCCGCACGCGCCAAAAACACCGCTATGTGCGAGCCCAAACCGCCCAGCCCGGCAATGCCCACACGCACTTGCGCAAGCTGCTTTTTAAAATCATCTGCCACGGTTTTAACCTCCTCCAACAAAACTTACAATTTCCAGTTCATCGCCGTCTGTTAAAACGGCTGCACCAAATTCCGTGCGCGGCACAATCTGCCCGTTGCGCTCCACCGCCACCAGTTCTGCGCGGTAGTTATGCGCCGCCAAAAATTCTGCCAGCGTCATACCGCGTTTAAGTTCAATTTCTTTTCCGTTAACGCGCATAGTTTCTCCTTTCCGCCGCAATTAAAAAAGCCCATGAAGAAGCCTGCACCCGCGGTGGTGCACCCCTTCATGAGCTTTGCTCACTCTAACGGCATATTAAATTGCAACTGCCTGATATAAAGAAACGGCAAGCACCAACAAGGCACTTGCCGCTATCTGCAAACATTCCCTACGTTGGCATTATCCAAATCAGGTTTAGGGTCGAAGCGCACAGCTTCCTCTCAGCCTATCTGTAAGCTCCCCTGTTCAGTTAAATTAAGTATAAAGTTTTGCGCCGCCGTTGTCAACCGCAAATTACAGCGCCAGCATTACGGCACACATTAATTTGGCACGCATAAACAGCGATTCCACATTGGCAAACTCGTCAACCGTATGGTTGCGCCCGCCTTTAACGCCCATAGCACACACGGTAGGTACGCCAACCATGGTTGTATAGGCGGAATCGCTGCCGCCGCCAACGGTAATTGCTTTCGGGCTGCCAAAGCCTTCTTCTTCATAAACTTTTTTAACAAGCTCAAACAATTCTTTGCTGCTTTCCAGTTCCACCATCGGCTGCATTAAAGATACCGGCGTCATTTTGCAGGTTACGCCGTCAACATAAACTTTATCGTTAATTTCCTGGAATTTGGCTTTCATTGCTTCCAGCATTGCCGGGTCGGTAAAGCGCATATCCACAATCATTTTGGCATACGCCGGTGCGGAGTTATGCACAGTGCCGCCTTCAATAACGCCGACGTTTAAATTAAGCCCCTTGCTCCAGTCGGTTAACGCTTCAATATCCAGAATTTTGTACGCCAGTTCTTTAATGGCGCTGCGCCCTTCTTCCGGCGCATTGCCTACATGCGCGCCGCGGCCGAAGGCTTCCATGGCAAAACAGTACACGCCTTTGCGCGCCAGCACCAGGCTGTCATCCATAAAGCCGGTTTCAAAATTAAAAGCATAAGCCGCTCCTTTGGCTTCTTCCATCATCTTACCGGCAAAATCGCTGTGCTTGTGCCCAACTTCTTCGTCGCCTGCCAAAATAACCTTAACGCCGTATTTGTCAAAACCTACGCTCTGCAAAGCCTGCAAAGCATGAATGGCAAGCGTAACGCCGCCCTTCATATCCAGCGCGCCCGGGCCGTAAGCAGTGCCGTCTTTAATGGTAAAGGGGCGTTTTTTGGTGGTTTCCGGGTCGTCAAAAACGGTATCCAGATGGCCTGTAAAAATTACAAAAGGTTTATTTTGGCAGTCGCCAAACTCGCTTACCAGCATATTGCCTGCATTTTCGTGTTCAATAATGCGGGTTTTGCCGCCCATGCCTTCCAAAATGCCGGCAACCTTTGCCACAATGGCATCAACGCCCGGCTTATTACCGGAGCCGCTGTCCATCATAACAAGTTCTTCCCACATTTTCAGCATCTCACTGCGGTGCGCATCAATATACGCAAATGCCTGCTCTTTCTCATTCATCCTCAGTTAAACCTCCTATTAGCAGGAAATCCCCATAAAGTTTAAAATTACCCTTACAATAACCATCGACAGCAAAGCGTCGATAATAGGAATTACCAGCAAAAATGCATGGTGCTTCGGGTTAGTGCCGGCGGTTAATACACAGCGCGCAAAGTGGCCAACCAGCGTGCCCATGGTAATAGTTGCCGGGAACAAAATAGTTGCCTGCGCCGCATTGATGATACCGTCAGCATATAACGACGCCGCCGTTGCAGCGCCCGCAGCTTTGGCAAAAAAGGCAGAAATCAAAGCCACAATCGCCCCGCCGGGCAAACCAAACAGCGCCATAACCGGTGCAACTGCCGAAGCGATGATGTCCATCAACCCCGTAATATTAAGGAACAAAATTAAAGCATATGCCAGCACCATAGCAGGCATAATATTTTCTACGCCAACGTAAAAACCTTTTTTGCAGCCCACCATAAATTCTTCCAAAATTGTTTTATTTTTAGCCTGTGCTGCCATCAGTTTGCACCCCCTACGGCCTTTTTGCGTTTCATTGCCAGGTAAACCCTTATAATATTGGCACCGATAATTTTAACAATAATTTCCACCATAAAGATGATACCGAAAGAAAGTAAAGAAATGGGCATCAGCGGCGCGCCGCAGTTAATTGTATTGGCAAGCGTGCCGGAAGCAGCGTATTGGTAAGCCGCGAAAATTGTGCGCTCATCATCGGTTAATTTGCCTTCGTCATACAAATCGCGCGTAATTACCGCGCCAACGTCCGTTGTAGTAAAGCTGCTGATAAACGCCAGCCCGACATAACCTGGCAAACCCATCAAGGGGCGCAGCAGCGGACGGATAATGCGTTCTGCCGCCAAAAGCCCGCCGCGGCTTTCAACCACACGCACAATGCCCAGCGCCAGAATAACGGTCGGGAATAATGTAAGCGAAAACATAAAACCTTCGCTGGCGCCAATGCCGCCCTTGCCGATAAAAGTCGCGCCTTCGGCAATTTTGCCAAACTTGCCTGTCAGCACCGTAAAATCAAAGGCGCTCAGCGGGCCCATATCTTTTAAAACACCCGAAAACGACAATGCAACAACTATAAAAGACAGCCAGCCGCGCCAGGTCAGATGGTGTTCATAATCCTTCTCATCTACAGTGGTAGCTACATCTTTATCTGCCACAATAATCCCCCCCTGATTATAATTTTAAAACGGTGCCGATAAATACTTTGGCACGCATAAACATGGATTCCACATCGGCAAACTCATCAACCGTATGGTTAAGCCCGCCTTTAACGCCTACTGCGCATACAGTCGGCACGCCTACTTTGGTGGTGTAAGTAGCATCGCTGCCGCCGCCAACCATTATCGGTTCAGGATGCCCAAAACCGTTCTCTTCGTAAACAGATTTGTAAACATCAAACAGCTTCATGCTGCCATCAAGGCGCACCATCGGCTCAAGCCCTGCCAGCGGGGTATATTTGGTAGTAACGTCTTTAATGTAAACCTTATCGGCAATAGCCTGGAACTGCTCTTTTTTCTTTTCAAAATCTACCGGGTCAAGATAACGCACATCGACAACCATTTTAGCGTAACCCGGTACTGCATTGGCAACCGTGCCGCCCTCAATAGTGCCTACGTTCATCGTCGTGCCGGTTTCCCAATCCGTCAAAGCGTCAATGTCAAGCGCTTTGTGCGCCAGCTCTACAATAGCGTTGCGGCCGTTTTCCGGCTCGTTGCCCGCATGTACGCTGCGCCCAAAAGTTTCCATGCTAAAACGGTAAAAGCCCTTGCGTTCAACAACAACATTATCGTTCATAAAGCCGGTTTCAAAATCAAACGCAGCAGCAGCGCCCTTAAACTCCTTCATCATAGTTTCAGCCAGGTCGCTGCTCTTATGGCCGGTTTCCTCATCGCCTGCAAATACAACTTTAAACGCATATTTGTCAAAGCCTTCAGCCAAAAGCGCCTTCAGCCCATGAATAGCCAAAGTTACGCCGCCCTTCATATCAAGCGCGCCCGGCCCGTAAGCACGCCCGTCTTTAATCGTAAACGGGCGCTTTTTAGTTTCTTCCGGATTGCTGAAAACAGTATCAAGATGGCCGGTTAAAATTATAAACGGTTTATTTGCACAGTCGCCAAACTCGCTGACAACGGCATTGCCTGCCTTCTCATGTTCAACAATGCGGGTTTTTCCGCCCATAGCCGTAAGTATATCAGCCACTTTGGCAACAACCTTATCAACGCCGGGTTTATAGTCAGATCCGCTGTCTATGTTAACCAGTTCTTCCCACATTTTCAGCATTTCATTGCGGTGCGCATCAATATACGCAAACGCATTTTCCTTAATACCCATTTTCTTTCCCTCCTAAATTAATTAATAAATGGCATTCGCCGCCACGGAGAACGCCATTGTCATAAAGAGTACTTTAATAATTTAAAGCCTTATACATATATTAAGATAGCAAAATATTACATATCAGTCAAGAATTTTTTGTATAACAAATTTTACAAATTGTAGATTTTTGTAATTTATTTTAGTACATAGTAACTATACACAAAAAACCAGCCGGCACTAAAATAAACTTTGTCTATTAGTCCTGCCAAACAAGCCTGTTTAACCGCTTATGCAGATAATAAAAAAGCCCGCAGCTTTATGCCACAGGCAGTTAAAATTTGTAATATTGTAGGTTATTTTAAAAATACAAATTCCGTATCCGTAGACAAAGCTCCATCAAAGCTATACCCGTTTACACTAAGACCCTTTACTTCATCAATATGCTGCACGTTTTCTTCAGCACAGCGGCGCACCATCTCGCCGCGCGCCATTTTTGCCTCCGTTGCCTTAACCTTAATTTTGCCGTTTTGCAAGCTGCCAAACACGCAGGTTACAAAACGGATTTTATCCGTAACATAAGGCTCCACCGCTTTGCTGTACTCTTTGGAAGCCAGGTTTAAAACTTCGTTATCGTCCTTAACCAGTTCATTATACAGGCTGCTGCCCCAAAAAGCATACAGGTTCTTTGCCCCGCCGCAGGCAAGCCGCGCCTGCATCTCAAGTCGGTAGGGCACAACACCGTCAAACGCACTTAAAATTCCGTAAAAGCCGCTGAGTATTTTTAAATGCCCTTCCAAATAACTCAGCGCAGCTTCATCCAAAACATTCGGCGCAATATGCTGGTACTGCAAGCCGTCGTAACTGAAAACGGCAGGCGTTAAATTGCGGCGCAAATCCATACGCTGCAAGCGGTTGCCATTAAGCTCCGCAATAGCGTTGTTGCACTGCCACAACTTTTGCAGGCTTTTGTAATCCAGCGCACGCAGGGCAGTTAAAAGTTCTTCAGTTTTCGTTAAAAATACCGGCAAACGTGCCGCGCCAATATCGTCATTATCGACACGCATCTTCTTCGCCGGCGAAATTATGATTTGCATTAGTGAGTTCCTTTAGATAATTTTATTTAATATTGCTCAACTATCTTTTGCTTAACTATAACTTACCAGTGTAAAAAATTTAAAATAAGGTTAATCATTAAAGCTTTTTCTTTAACTCCTTATCACGCTGCCGCGCATATTTAAACACCAGCCAGAAAAACTTAACCGCCGTAAAAAACATAACCCATCCTGCCCGGCTGAACCGCGCCACAGAACGCACTCTATTCGCTTTTAACAAATGTCCGGCAAACAACCCGGCAAGAAGGATTTTAATTATTTTTATCGGCATGGTAAGTCTCCGGAATTAAATATTTAAATTTTTAATAAACGTTTGTAAACTACTTTTCCAATTTGGCAATTCATAAAAATTCTCTTTGATTCTTTTTTTGCTTAATTTGCTGTTTAAAGGTCTTTTTGCTCTTGTTCTATATTCAGCAGTAGCTATATGGTTTACCTTTACATCCATTTTTGCAATTTTAAATATTTCTTCAGCAAATTCTGCCCAGCTACATACACCTTCATTTGTTGCATGATAAATCCCATATTTCTCGGTTTTTATCATTTCTACCAATAACGATGATAAATCAGCTGTATAAGTTGGACTACCATACTGGTCAGATACAACATTAATTTCTTTAAGCTCTTTACCTAACCGCATCATAGTTTTCACAAAATTATTGCCATGTTTACCAAATACCCAAGAAATACGTACAATAACATATTTCTTTAATATTTTTTGTACTGCTCCCTCACCTAATAACTTACTTTTTCCATAAACATTAATAGGGTTTGTTTCATCATCAACTTCATAAAAACCATCTTTTATCCCATTAAAAACATAATCCGTACTTATATAAAGCAATTTAGCATTTATTTTCTTGCAAATTTCAGCAATATTTTCAGTAGCTGAGGTATTTACAAGGTGACATAACCCCTGTTCGTCTTCAGCCTTATCAACAGCAGTATACGCAGCACAATGTATTACTGCATCAGGCATATAATTAATAATAAAAGTATATGTTGACCTAAAGTCAGTAATATCAAAATCTTTACGTGTTGCCCCATAACATTCAATATTTTGTTTTTGCAGTTCTTTTACAACATCGTATCCAAGCTGCCCATTAGCACCTGTAACCAACACTTTCATTATATTTCACCATACATCTTTTCGTAATACTTTTGGTATTCACCACTGATGATTTCCTGCCACCAGTCTTTATTTGCTAAATACCAGTCAATAGTTTTTGCTATGCCGTTCTCAAACTTTGTCTGCGGCAGCCACCCAAGTTCATTGTGTATTTTTGTCGGGTCAATGGCATAACGCCTGTCATGCCCTGGGCGGTCTTTCACAAAAGTTATTAAATCCTCACTCTTGCCCATTACGGATGATTAAATCTATTGCACTGCAATGGTCTTCTACATACAGCCAATCGCGCACGTTAGCACCATTACCGTAAACAGGCAACATCTTATCGTGCAAAGCATTGATAATCATAAGCGGAATTAACTTTTCTGGGAAATGATATGGACCATAGTTGTTGCTGCAGCGAGAAATTGTCACCGGCAAACCGTATGTTCTGTGATATGCCAAAACCAACAAATCCGCACTTGCCTTAGAGGCAGAATACGGGCTTGAAGTATGCAGCGGCGTTGTTTCCGCAAAGAACAAATCAGGCCTGTCCAGCGGCAAATCACCGTAAACTTCATCCGTGCTTACCTGGTGGTAACGTTTTATGCCGTATTTACGGCAGGCATCCATTAATACGCCCGTGCCGATAACATTGGTTTTTAAAAACAGTTCCGGCTCTAAAATACTGCGGTCAACATGGCTCTCTGCCGCAAAATTTACTACAACATCAGGTTTTTCTGCTTCAAACAAGTTATAAACAAATTCACGGTCAGCAATATCGCCTTTCACAAACTTAAAGTTAGACTGCTGCATTGCAGGTTTCAAGCTGCTTAAATTGCCCGCATACGTCAGCTTATCCAGGCAAATAAATTCGTCCTCCGGATGCTGCTTAAGCTCATAATATATAAAATTACTGCCAATAAAACCGGCCCCGCCGGTAACTAAAATTTTCATATTCATCATTCCATATCTTTTAAAATAATTCTTTACAATCTTTTAAAAACGGATTATTATTATCTTTTTCAGATAAAATTGGATTTTCTACGCCCCAATTTATACATATTTCCGGGTCGTTCCAGCGTATTCCGGCATCAGCTTCCGGTGCATAGTAATTATCTGCTTTATACAAAAATTCTACATCATCAGTTAACGTTACAAAACCATGTCCAAATCCACGCGGGATTAAAAGCTGCTTTTTATTTTCTGCGCTCAGTTCAAGGCCAACCCATTGTTTAAAAGTAGGGCTATCGGGGCGCAAATCAACAGCTACATCAAGCACTGCTCCTTTTACGCAGCGCACAAGCTTTGCCTGCGCTTTATCTCCTTTTTGAAAATGAATACCACGCAACGTACCTTTAACCGTACTTTTAGAATGGTTGTCTTGCACAAAGTCATAAAAAAGTCCGGCTTCCTCCATTTTCTTTTTATTCCAGCTTTCCATAAAAAAGCCACGGTTATCACCAAATACATCTGGTTCTATTATTACTACACCTTCAAGTTTTGTTTTTGTTATTTTCATAATTACTAGCCTCTATTGATTAGTATTTTATCTTTCCGTCTGCTACTTTTTTTAGGTACTGCCCGTAAGGTGCTTTACCGTATTTAGCTGCACTTTCCAAAAGCTGCTCCTTAGTTATCCAGCCATTGTTGTAAGCAATTTCTTCAAGTACGGCAATAGGTATGCCGGTTCTTGTTTCTACTGCTTTTACAAATTCTGCAGCTTCATTTAAACTGTCAACCGTGCCAGTATCAAGCCATGCATAACCACGTCCCAGCGTAATTACGTTTAATTTATCATTTTTCAGATAAATTTTGTTTAAATCAGTAATTTCTAACTCGCCGCGTGCAGATGGTTTAAGTGTTTTTGCATATTTGCAAACATTATTATCATAAAAATATAAGCCTGTTACTGCATAGTTGCTTTTAGGCTGCTCAGGCTTTTCTTCAATAGATACCGCTTTACCGTCAGCGTCAAATTCGACAACACCAAAACGTTCCGGATCATCTACATAGTAACCGAAAACAGTTGCGCCGGTTTTATTACCAGCAGCTTGTTTTAAGTGTTTGCTTAAACCTGCTCCGTAAAAAATATTATCTCCTAAAATTAAGGCGCAGCTATCATTGCCAACAAATTCTTCACCCAAAATAAAGGCTTGCGCCAAGCCATCAGGCGAAGGCTGCACTTTATAACTTAATTTAAGCCCGTATCTTTCGCCTGTGCCTAACAGTTTTTCAAAGTTCGGCAAATCATGCGGCGTAGAAATTATTAAAATTTCTCTAATACCTGCAAGCATAAGCGTAGATAACGGGTAGTAAATCATCGGTTTGTTATATATTGGTAATAATTGTTTACTTGTAACCATCGTCAGCGGGTATAGACGAGTACCGCTTCCTCCTGCCAAAATTATTCCTTTCATAACTCACTGCTCCTTATAAAATTTATTAACAAATTTTTCTATATCATACATAAATTTTATATTTTCTCTTATTTTATCATCGCTCCAGTTCCACCATTGTATTTTCAATAGTTTATCTATAATTTCCTGTGAAAATCTGTATTTAATAATCCTATCCACACCGACAACAACCGCATAGGGGGGGAAATTACGCCTAATTATACTTCCTGCTCCGATTACCGCACCATCATCAATAGTAACGCCCTCAAAAATTATACAATTTGCACCAATCCAAACATCATTGCCTATAATAACTTCTCTATTTTAACGGGACAATATTCCATATTAATATTTCTGCCTACAAAATCAAACTCTTTAAACGCTAAAATAGGTGAAGTAGTTACCCATTCAATCTTATGATCATTAGGTACAATAATGGAATTAGGTGCTATTGAACAAAATGCTCCCACAGATTTAAGCATTATATTTTCAATCCATTCATAACTGTATGTATATTTACCAATACTAATATTTTTATATTTTTTATACCAATATCGTTTTAAATTATCCTTTCTTCCATTATATTTTTCTTGAACGTTTTGTGATAAAATCAGGACATTTATTACTTCCAGTTATAAGTCTAATCAAAATCGTTAAAATATAATCTAAAAACCTCACGTTATATTTCTTATAAAGACTATTCATTATAATTCTTCCCATAATTGCAGTAAAATATAATTAAAGCAAAAAAATATATATTAGCATAAATCTACATTCATCTCTCAACGAATATTCAAAAGGTATAGTAAAAATATAACAACATACCCATCCTAAAATCCAAAATTTATCATCATAAAAATCTATCATCGTTTTTTTTATTTTTATAAATAATGGCGATAATAATAAGTAAATATATGTTAATGCTACAGGCAATCCACCTTCAACAGCTAATGATAAAATCAAATTATGAGGATCGCTAAATGGTCTTTCTTTAAAATTTTGACTATAAACGGTAGTCCCTCTTGTATATTCTCTAAAACCAGTAAATGATAATCCAGTAAGCGGATTTTCCTTTATTATTTCAACAGCAGCTTCAGCCATAGCTATACGCATACCTTCACTGCTTCTGTTATCGTATAAAGCACCTTTTTCTAACGCCACCATTTTATGTGATAAAATATTATTAGACGTAAAACTATTTATAACTATGAAACTACCACATATAAGCAAAATAATAGTAACCAAATACTTCAAATATTTTTTCTCTTTTGTAAACCAAAGCAATAAAATACCAAAAGCAATAATACTGCACACCGCAATCAATATTGCTCCTCTTGAACCAGTAAAAATAATTCCTATTCCAAAAAACAAACTATATAAACTCCATTTTAATTTATTATTACTTTCTTTAAACGTAAAATATAAACTCATTATAAAAGGCAAAGTTAATAAAAAGCCAACATAATTAGGGTCATATTTAGGACACACTGATAGTAAACGATTAAGATTATCAGAAAAAATTAAATGAGGATTATCTCTACCATCTCTAAATATTGTATAAAATTTATCAAGATATTCTCCGGAAAAAACTTCAATAAACCCAATAACTGTAAATATACTTGCTGTATTTACAAAATATTTTAAAAACTTTTTAACACCATTTTCTGAAAAATAAATACCTAAAAAGATAAAAAAGAAATAGAAATAAAAATTCTTCTTAATAATTCCAAAATTATCCCAAAAACTAATTTCATAATTAGCTAAAGCTGCAATAAATAGCCACAGACAGAAAAATGTTACCGCATAAAATCTGCTATTTAAAACAATTTTTTTATAATTACAAATTATAAAAATTAATGAAGCTATGCCAACTGTTGAATGAAAACTTGAAACAGGATAAAAACAATAAATTATCCCAAATAACAATAATAAATTAACATAATTTTTACTATTAATAATATTTACCATTCTATTAATCATCAAATTTCCCCACTTTGCCACGCAAAAAATCATAAAAAGCTTTACATTCGTATTTAGTATAATAAATATATTCCCTATTTAAAAAAATACCCTTAATCAACCTACGAATAGTTCTAAATGGGAATATAAAAATTTTTTTTATAAAAAAACAGGTTTTCCAAGGATTTTTAGCATATTTATTTATAAGCATCAATTTATTACGTTGTAAATAATAGTATTTAATATATGATAATTTATTTGTTGACACGCTTTCCTTATGATAAATTTTAGCGTCTGCAACTATATACATCGGAATTTTTTCTTGTTTTAAATTTAAAGAAAAATCTAAATCTTCTTCATATAAAAAATATTCTTCAGGCAATTTATACTTTTCCCATAAGCTTCTATGCGCAAAAATAGAGGCACCTGATAAAAAATCTGTACTTATATTACAATTAATATTTATATTTTTAAATACAACATCAAAATTTTTTCTTATTTCTGCGCCGCAATACATTAATTCTTCTTTATTATAATAATTAAATATTTTAGAAGAATAAAATGCATTATTATGTTTTGCCGTATTAAGCAAATTACTAATAGAATATATATCTACTATTACGTCATTATTTAAAACCCATATATAATCTGCTTTATTTTTAATCGCATAAGAAATTCCGACATTATTTCCTCCTGCATAGCCAATATTCTTGTCATTTCTAATTATATTAACAGAAAGGTTATTAACACCATAATCTATTATTTTTTTTAAATCTTCATTATCAGATTTATTGTCTACTATACAAATTTTAAGTTTATAATCACGGCTAAACATAGCCTTTTTTAAAGATTCTACGCATTCTACCGTATCTTCAGCACCATTATAATTTAATAAAATTACAAAAATCTCAGGTACATACATTCGTCATTTTTCTCCCGCTACTTTATTAATCAGCATTTCCCATTTATCCCAAATATTTACATCCTCATATTTTTTCATTGATTCTTTTGCCGCAGCTCCAAGTTTTATTCTTAAATCTTTGTTATTCATTAATTTTTTTAATCCCTCAGCAAATGTCGCTATGCCATCTTCTGTCAAAATACCTGTCTTGTTATTTTGCACTAATTCATTTATCGCAGCACAACTTTTAAAACCAATACACGGTAAACCTGCGCTCATTGCTTCTGCTAAAGACAGCCCAAATCCTTCATTACTACTTGTAAAAGCAAATATATCAGAGTTAAATAAAATATTAGGTACGTCTTTTGCCACTCCGCACAATTTTATTCTATTTTCAGCATTATTCTTTTTAATTTTATTTTGTAGACTATCATAATATTTTTTATCTTCAATTCCACCCCAAATTTCCACTCTCCAATTATTAAATTCTTTTAATAATAGTAAAAATGCATCTATCAATATATCTGGTCTTTTTACGTTTTTATCTAATCGTCCAATAAATGTAATTTTATAAAACTCTTTTTGATTTAATAAATTAGCAGATTTATTAAATTGCGGAACTACATTTGGTATTTGTACAACTGGCACCTTCAAATAATTATTTGCAATATTTTTATCAGAATTAAGTAAAACTTGTACGCAATTAACCTTATTTAGAGCAGATAACTCATAATTGCTTATATTCATATCAAACATAATATGAACATTTGAATGAATCATTGCAATCACAGGTATTTTAATACTTAAAATATTCTTTAAAATACATACGCTCTGCAAATCATAAGCAACAATTATATCTGGCTTAATTTCATCTATTACAGGTTCTAATTTTGTACTCCAATATTTGTTTTTTACATTATCATATGGGTTGTCATTACTAACTTTTTAAATAATCTTAAAACTTCTCTTGCAAATTTTAAATATTTAGCAAATTTAGTTTGTATACCGCTGCCATCAATATTTATAAAGCGCACTCTATCATCCAAGCTATAAAACGGCCTACCATTTTCCCAATCACAGCAAACGGCATAAACATCATAATTACGTTTTACAAACTCGTTTGACATATTACAAAAAACTCGTTCTGCCCCACCGGCACTATTAACAACTTTCATAAAATTCAATAACATTATTTTCATAAAGTTTCTTCTTTCTAAATTATAATATATGATTCACTATTTCTATCTATTATAACTCTTTAACAAATTTTCCCATTTATCCCAAATTTTTTCTGGTGCGTATTGTTCCATATCTTTTTTAGCAGCAGTACCCATTTCTACACGTAAAGCTTTATCATTTATAAGTTTTTCTAATGCTTCAGCAAAAGAATCTACCCCATCATCGCATAAGATGCCTGTTTTTTCATTTTTAATAAGTTCATTAACGGCGGGACAGTTTTTATATCCAACAGAAGGCAGACCTACGCTCATTCCCTCTGCCAAGGCCATCCCAAAGCCTTCATATGCGCTTGGAAATGCAAAAATATCAGCGTCTTTTAAAATAAGCGGCACTTTTTCAGTAGAACCCTTTAAAAATACTCTATTTTGCAGATTATTTGTCTTAATTAAATGTTCCAATTCTAAATAATATGCTTTTTTATCTGGTGCGCCCCATAATTCTACTATCCAATTTTGATATTTATCAGCTAATTTTGCAAACGCTTCAATCAACAAATGTGGTCTTTTATGGTTTTTAGTTAAACGGCCCACAAAAATTATTTTGTAAACTTCTTTTTCAGCAGCTAAATCTGCGCTAAAATCAAATTGTGGTATGGCGTTACCTATGGTAATTGTTTTAGCATTTGGTAAATGGCTTTTTATGTGCTCTTCAAAAGAAGGCATTAAAACCTGGTTAATTGTAGATTTTTCTACTGCCGGTATTTCTTCCAGCGGATATGTATGAAAATAATCTTCCGGGTCGCCATGCGACATTGTTATTACCGGCGTTTTGATTTTTAAATCACACAGTAATGCTTTGGTTGCAGCAGGCTGAAAAGAAACTATTATTTCCGGCTGAATTTTTGCTAACAATTCTTTTAAGTTATTTAATAAATATTTTTTGGTGAAATCGTTATTAACGGTCCTTGCCTTAATTTTACTAAATGTTCTTAAAAGTTCTCGTTTTATTTTCATATATAGCGGAAAATCTATACTTTTTCCATTATAATGCCGCAAATCATAACAGGTTACGTTTTTATCTATCGGATAGAAAAATTTACCTGTTTTTTCATCGCTGTAAATTAAAGTTACATTATGCCCGCGTTTGGTCATTTCATTGGCAAAATTAACAGCAACTTTAGCAAGCCCGCCGCTGTCATCAACCATTTTTGTAAAATTAGCCAATAATATTCTCATAATATACTCCTATATTAAGACAAAACTTTAATAATATTTTTAATCAAATTTTGTTGGCTATATTTCTTGTTAGCACCCAATAAACCTTGTTTATATTCAATAGATTTATTTTTAAAATTATTAACAAAATTTTCAAGCTGTTTGCTGAAAACTTCTACTGTATCCAATTTTACTGCTTCACCTATATTAAATTCCCCAAGTACTTCCGGGCTCATCTCAGGTGATTGAAGTACAGGTTTAAAATACCCTATTGCCGTAAACAGCATCGCACTGGGCTGATATCTGTAACGTTCTGCACCATAAGGCATTAAAATGGTATCACAATTCATTAATTCACGCTGCCATTCTATGCCAATCAGATTTTTGTGCAAAAATTTAATATTTTTATTTTCACTGTATTTTTTTGCTAATCTGTCAAAATCATCTGAATCTTCTTTTGTTGCCGTCGCGCCCTGTACCAAAAGTTCTACCGGTACTTTAAAATAAGCTTTAACAAATGCTTCTAAAAAGAATTCTAATTTTTTTTCTTTGCGGTATTGCCCAAAAAATCCTAATCTCAATGGATTATGTATAGTAAACTCCGGTTTTACCGGCAAATCGAACGGAATATATACCGGCGGGAATATTGTGTGAAAATTAGGGCAATCTTTAAGCTCCGGGAATTCCGTCTGCATTCCCAATGCCGCTATATGTACATTACGGTAGTTTTTTAAGGATTTAACTCCATTTACAAATCTTTCCCTATCGCTCGGTATAATGCCGTGCATCATAAACAATACCGGGACAAGTGAATTTTTTAATTTGCTTTTTTTTAAAGAACGCATTCCGCGCCAGCTTGAAGTAGGGACTATAATTGCATCGCACAAGCCCTTTTGTGCTTTTTCACAAGCGGAATCAAACCAAGCGATTCTGCGTTTTTCCCTTAATACAGACAGCCAGATTTTTTTTAACTTACTAACTCCAGCATAGCTTACGGCTTCACCACCGTCAAGATATTCTATATCAGTTTTGTAATTGAGTTTAAAAGGATAATTGTCCGGCACAAAAAATATCGGCTCGTGTCCTTGTTTTTTCATTTCTTCTACAAGTATTCTGTCAAACTCAACCTCGTGCCCTGCTGGCATTACAATGCTTTCCAAAAGTGCTATTTTCATTTATTGTCACCTTTTCTTTGCAATTCTATTAATTTTAAATATTTCATTAAAGTATAGAAAAAATGGTTAATGGACATAACTATCCCCATTAATCCATCCATAAAACCTCGTTTTAATATGCCCATTTGTATAAATCCAAAAAAGGCATGCAATATCGCTGTGCACAAAGTTACCTTTTTGCCGTTCTCATAAGCATTTTGTGCCCAAATAGTAGTATACTGATCAAACTTTCTGAGCCAATGTTCCCAATCTTTATATGTATAATGTTCTATATACCCCGGCAGTATTTGTGTTTTATCTGCACATTCAGGATGCTCATGAACTTTATTAACCCACTTTACATGTTTGGTTTTAAACAATCTTGCTACAAAATCCGGTTTTAAAACGCCATAATTAAAGGCTCTGCCAAAAGCAACAGATTTGCGCTTAATTTTATATTGAACATTGTCGTTTTTAGCTATTTGCTCTTTTATTGCAACTATAAGCTCACTGTTCAAACGTTCGTCAGCATCTAAATAAAGTATCCATTCTGTACTGACTTTATCCAAAGCAAAATTACGCTGCGCAGAAAAATCATCATCCCATCTGCGGTAAACAACTTTTGCTCCAACTGATTCTGCTAATTCTATGGTTTTATCAGAACTGCCTGAATCTATAATTAAAATTTTATCAGTACATTTTTTTGCATTATTAATAACGCTGAGTATATTTTCTTCTTCGTTTTTTGTTAAAATAGCAATAGTTATTTTACCCATTTTTACCTCCATTCAATCGTTATATTTTATTATACCATAATGAATTCAATCTTAGAATATCTTTACTTGCCAGTAATCTCTTACTATAATATATATAGTTAAGATATTACATTTTAACGTTTTTGTTTTTGAAAGGATTTATCATGTATACTTATCTTACTATTTCACTGTTAATTTATTTATTATCATACTCATTTTACCGTTTTGTTTCTCACGGTTTGGGGCATAAAGCGGAATATTTGCAAATGCGCCGGTTCATCCCATGTGCACTTTTAGCAACTTTACCATGCTATATAGCAGGCATTGACTTATTATCTTTTCAAACTATTATAAGCCTTATTACCGGTTTATTTTGGATTATTACGTATCCATTGCTTTATTTTTTTACCTACCATAAAACATCTACGGACTTCGGATTCCATTTTGATACAGTTTTCGGTATGTATATTATATCATGGTTATTATCATTAAAGTTTTTGGTTACAGCTTTTAATATTTTCCCTAAAGCACTTTTACTTATAATCTCAACTATTGAATTTCTTATCTTTTTAATTCCTTTTGCCCAATGGGTATATTATTATTTATACCGTTCATGCATTACAGAAGATGGGATGATGATGATTCAGGAAACGCATTACAATGAAATAATTGAGTTCTTTAAATCATTTTCTGCAATATTTAATATTATAACTTTCAGCTCAGCAATTATATTGTATTTTGCTTTTATTTACAGTAACCTTGCATACAGTCCTATCAATTTAAATATTGAGCAAATCGCCAGTTTAGCAGCTATTTTTATGTTTTTAACTATTTATTTATGGAAAAAAGAAAGGGTGTTTTTGTCCGCACTGGAATCGTTTTATTATATCTTGATGTAAAAGAGTATTTTAAAACAACTATGCTTTATCAAACAAATATGGAAAAAAGAATTCAAAATTTGCAGGTAACACCTTCTCAACCGGTTTTTACCAAACCATCAACTATTATAATGGTAATAGGAGAATCTGCTTCACGTGATTATATGAGTGCCTTTACAGATTATCCTGACGAAACAACTCCATGGCTTTCTGAAAAAAAACATGACCCGCATTTTATACTTTTTCCACATAGTTATGCAGTAGTCGCCCACACTGTAAGCGTACTTGAACGAGCATTAACAGAATTTAACCAATATAATGATAAACAGTTTTATACCTCATGTTCCATTATTGATATCGCCCATAAAGCAGGATATACAACTCATTGGTACAGCAATCAAGGTCATCTTGGCTGCGCCGATACACCCGTGACACTTGTAGCAAATACTTCCGGTACAGCAAAATGGACTAAACAAAACTTAAATCAAATTCAATATGACGAATCGTTGTTGGATTATTTAGATGAAGTGGATCCACAAAAAATAATTTTGTTGTTATTCATTTAAAAGGCAGCCATTTTAATTTTATTAACAGATATCCTCAATCGTATGCTAAATTCAGCGAGCCAGGAAAGTATGATTTAATTAATAATTATATTGATTCCATTACTTATACCGACAGCATTCTAAAACGTATTTGGGAATATGGTAAAACAAAGCTAAATATGCAGGCAATGTTATATTTTTCAGACCACGCAACAATTCCCGATAAAAGGCGCTCGCCTAATTTTGACGGTTTTGGTGCTTTGCGAATACCTATGTTTACATATTTTTCTGACGAGTATATAGAAACATTTCCTAATACATTTGAAACACTAAAAAAACACGAAAATTATTATTTTACAAATGATTTAATTTATGATTTAATGTGTGGCATTTTAAATATACAATCAAATCATTATGATGAACGCAACAGTTTGGCATCGCCATTGTATCAATTTGATAAGGATAATTTAAAAGTTTGCTTTGGCCAGTTACCGTTAACCAAAGATTTAAACTAAAAGAGGAGATATGTTGATTGCTTTCGAAATTGCATTTACTATTTTTAAAATTTTTTGTTTGCAAAAATATTAAGTTTAAAAATTTAAAACTTCCGTTTTACTCCAAAATTAAACTTCGTAAAAATTCACATTTATTTTTAGGTGATAATTTTCGCGCTCGTGGACATCTATATATAAATATTGCAGATAATGCTTATTTGCATATCGGTAACAACTGTTTTTTTAATAATAATTGTAGCATTAATTGCCATAAAGATATTTTTATAGGAGATAATACAATTTTAGGGGAAAGCATATTAATTTACGACCACGACCATAAATTCGACTATAATACTGGCGCACAAACAAAAGGATATAATACAGCTTCTGTTTATATTGGCAATAATTGTTGGATTGGTTCCGGAACAATTATATTAAAGGGCAGTTATATAGAAGATAACTGCCTGATTGCCGCTGGTTCCATTATAAACGGAAAAATAAAAGAAAAATCATTAGTATATAATCAAATAAAAACTATTCAAATTGCAAATTATTCAAATATATAAATAAAACACACCTAAAGATTAGTTTATCTAATTTTAGGTGTGTTTTATTTATATTCTTTTAATTTTCTCCAAATAAATCTCTTGTATAAACTTTAGTTTTTACATCAGTTAATTCTTCATTCATTCTGTTAGCTAAAATAACATCTGAAATTACTTTGAATTCATTTAAATCTTTAATTACTTTAGAATTAAAAAACTTTTCTTCTTTCATCGTCGGCTCATAAACAATTACTTCTATTCCTTTGGCTTTAATACGTTTCATTACACCCTGTATAGAAGACTGTCTGAAATTATCGCTGTTTGCCTTCATTGTTAAACGGTAAACCCCAACAACTTTAGGATTTTTTTCTATAATTCTGTCCGCAATAAAATCTTTGCGGGTGCGGTTTGCCTGCACAATAGCACCTATAATATTATTAGGTACATCATGATAGTTTGCTAAAAGCTGCTTAGTATCTTTTGGCAGACAATACCCTCCATAACCAAAGGAAGGATTATTATAAAAATCGCCGATGCGTGGATCAAGGCATACACCTTCAATAATCTGTTTGGTACTCAATCCCCTAACTTCTGCATATGTATCCAGTTCATTAAAAAATGCAACACGTAAAGCCAAATAAGTATTGGCAAAAAGTTTAACAGCTTCCGCTTCGGTTGGATTAGTGTATAAAACAGAAATATCTTTTTTTACAGCAGCTTCTTTTAGCATATCAACAAATAGTTCCGCTTTATCTTTAAAAGAACAATTTTCTCCAACCCCTACAATAATACGTGAAGGGAACAGGTTATCGTATAAAGCCTTGCCTTCGCGTAAAAATTCCGGTACAAACATTATTTTAAGCTGTGGATACTCTTTGCGGATACTTTCTGTAAACCCAACGGGAACAGTAGATTTAATAACTATTACTGCATTACTATTTACTTTTTTTATAATATCTAAAACCGCATTAATTGAAGAAGTATCAAAATAATTTTTTTGCGGATCATAATTAGTTGGTGTTGCTATAATTATAAAGTCCGCATTTTTATAAGCAGATTCTGCATCAGTAGTTGCCAATAAATCTAAATTCTTGTTTTTCAAAAAATCTTCTATTTCTTTATCTACAATAGGAGATTTTTTGTCATTTATAGTATCAACCTTGCTTTGAATAATATCAACAGCTATAACATTATTATACTGTGCAAGCAATACAGCATTTGATAAACCTACATATCCTGTTCCCGCAACTGCAATTTTCATAATAACATCTCCCGTTATTTATGGTAAAATTCACGATACCAATTGACAAATTCAGTAAGGCCTTGCCTTATACTAGTTTGGGGTTTAAAGTTAAAATTTTTCTCAAGCTCGCTGACATCAGCATATGTTTGATAAACATCACCTGGCTGCATGGGCAGATATTCTTTTTTAGCCTCAATGCCAATGATTTCTTCTAATGTTTCAATAAAAGTTAATAGTTTTTCCGGTTTGTTATTGCCAATATTATAAACTTTATATTGATCTCCGTTTTCATCTTTTGACGGCGGACACGGTAAAATATTTTTTATTCCTGTTACAATATCATCAACATAAGTAAAATCTCTTAACATATCGCCATTATTGAATATTTTTATAGGTTCTCCGGCAAATATTTTATTGGTAAATCCAAAGTATGCCATATCCGGACGTCCAAACGGTCCATAAACAGTAAAAAATCTCAAACCTGTTGCCGGTATTTTATAAAGATGAGAATAGGTAAAAGCCATAAGTTCATTAGATTTTTTTGTAGCAGCATAAAGACTTATCGGTCTGTCTACATTATCATCTACTGAAAACGGCGTTTTTTTCTGATTTCCATATACAGATGAACTTGACGCATATATTAAATGCTTTACAGGATAATGCCTGCATGCTTCTAAAACATTAAAAAAGCCAATTATATTTGAATCAATATAGGCTTTAGGATTTTCTATGCTGTAACGCACTCCGGCCTGAGCTGCAAGGTTAACTGCAATATCCGGTTTATATGTTTTAAAAACATCATTAACAGAATTTTCATCAGCAAGATCAGCTTGTATAAATTTAAAATTCTTATAATTGCTTAAAATTTTCAAACGCGCATATTTTAAACTAACATCATAATAATTGTTAATGTTATCAAAACCGATTATCTCATATTGCTCATCTAATAAACTTTTAGCTAAATGAAAACCGATAAATCCGGCAGCACCTGTTATAAGAATAGTTTGTTTCATAAGATCAGTCCTCATAATCCAAGTTTCAAGCGTATTTTAAGGATAGAATACCAGAAATATGATATAAACATTTTTGTATAATTGCCCTTAAGCCTAAATACTTCAGCCATTCTTTTAAAATTATGATAATGTTCAGGCGTTTTAGGTGGCATAGGATCATAAATATTATCCCAAAAAGAAAGTTCTAAATAATGCCTCCATAATTTATCTGCATCATACAAAACCATATCCCATGGTTTATCCCTGCCTAAAAAATGGCAGATAATAGTATTATTAGGTAAATTATCACCTGCATATTGATTAAATCTATGCTCTAAAAAAACAGCATTACCATCTACCACCATATTTATAATATCCTGGCTTTGTCCTAAAAATTTATTGGGGTCTGCTCCCTGATAAGAAAAAGCTTTTTCTGTAATTCGTTCCTTTTCCCACTCATTTATATCAATCAGCATAATGCCATCATTAAAATATTTTCCATTTTTCATTTTTAAAAATTTAGTGCGATATTCTACCGCTCCCGGTGAGTCTGATACAGCAGCTAAAGGTTTACCCTGCAAATTTATATTGAAAAGTTCATTTATATTTCCCAAACAAATCATATCTGCATCCATATAAATGAATTTATCTGCAATATCTTTTAATACTTTAGGCATAATAAGGCGCAAATAAGTAACCCTTGAAAATCTATTCATTTTTAAATGAAATCCCTCAAATGGTTTCATATCAATTAAGTAGACGTATAAATTTTGACTATATCTTTTTGCAGTTTCTCGTACTCGATTTAAATCTTCTTTTTTATAAGCATCCACAAAAATATGTATATTGAAATTTTTATCTTTATTATTTTCAAAAATAGAAGTTATAGCCACGCCCATCTGCATAAAAAAATCTGCATTTATATTAAGTCCAATATTAATAAATTGAGTACCATCAGTTAAATTGGGCAATGTAAATTCGTAAGAAATTTTCTCTTTTATGAACTTAGTTTTGTCAAATAATTGCTGATCAAACATTTTTACGCCTCTTATTTTTTATTTTCCAACATTTTCTCTGCCGCTTCGATAACCTGCGCTACCGTAAGGCGCGTCATGCACTGCATATCGTCACATTTATGCTTCATGCCGCCAGCACAGCCAAGGCATGGCGGCTGGGCAGTTACAATAACGGCATCCTTGGTGTAAGGGCCATAAAGTTTTGGATTGCTCGGCCCGTACATGGCTACAATAGGCACCTTCTGGCTGATAGCAACGTGCATCGGTCCGCTGTCGTTAGTAATAATAAGGCTGCACCTGCGCATTGCCGCTGCCAGCCCGCCAATGCCAAACGCACCTGTTGCAATAACAGGCACAGTTTTCATATGGCTTACTGCCTCCTGCACCATTTCTTCATCCATGGCACCGCCAAAATACACAACTTTATAGCCATTATTTGCAAAATGGTCTGCAACTTCGGCAAAGCGTTCCGGTGCCCAGCGCTTGGTAACAACTGCACTGCCTATATTAAAGCCTATCAGTTTATCTTTATCCGTTACGCCGTGAGCCTGCCAAAAATCTGCCGCTTCTTTAACATGGCGTCCACCCGGAAAAATTTCCAGCCCGTTGTTCGTTAAATCCTTCACGCCAAGCTGCTTCAGCACATCAAGGTACATATCCGCCGCGTGCATAGTACGGTCAAGCGGTGTAAACACATCCCAGCGCCATTTAAAAATGGTATGAGTCGTACCGGTACGCAGTTTAACACTGGTAAGTGCATCAATAAAAGAGCATCTTTCGTTAGGATGCAGGTTTATCAATACGTCAAATTTATGCTTGCTTAAATGGCGCGCACAGGCAATTAATGCCAGGATACTGTTGTCGCGCCCTTTTTTGTCGATTGTAATTACTTCGTCAAGATAGGGATTAAAAAGCACTACGTCTTTTAACTTTTCATCCACCAGCATGGCAATATGGCTGTCCGGCGCAGCCTTGCGCAGCGCATGAATAAACGGCGTCGTCAGCGTCAAATCGCCAAGATGCATTAAAAAGGTAACCAGTATTTTTTTGCCGTTAAGTTCAACCATTTGTTTCACCACGCTTTTTTGTATAATGCCCGTACACCATTTCCGGTGTAATATCGTACATACAGTGCCAGTCGCTGCAATGTTTTTTTAAGCAGCCTGCGCATTTGACCGGGCTGATAATCACTGTACTGTTTTTGCTGCCGTAAGGGCCTGTGCGGTCTGCCTTGGTAGGCCCGTACATGGCTATAAGCGGCTTTTTAAGCGCTGCCGCAAAGTGGAGCGGCCCTGTATCGCCGCTGATATAAAACACGCTGCCTTTAATCAGCGCTGCCAGTTCGCGCAGCGAGGTTTGCCCGATTAAATTAATCAGCTTATCCGCTTGGCAGCCTTTGACGATTTCTTCGCCCTTCGGCGCATCATCAGGCCCGCCTGCCAGCACTACGCTTGTGCCGCCTTTAATAATCATCTGCGCCAGCTTGGCGTAATTTTCCGGCGGCCACACTTTGGTTTCCCAGCGCGCACCGGGCACCAGTACAACGTATTCGCCGCGCAGGCCTTTATTTTTAAGTTTTTCCGCCACGGCTTTGCTTTCTTTGGTTAAATCCGGCAGAGGAAAATGTATTTCGTTTACCTCTGCGCCAAGATAACGCGCAACGTCAAGATAACGCTCGATAACATGGTCTTTGCTGTGACTGCCGCAGATTGGGCGGCTGACGAGGCAGGAGTGCAGAGAGCATTTTAAGTATTTTTTGCTTTCCATATCGAAAATTCGGCGGATGCTCCTCGCCCTCGCGCATTTCGCAGTAGCCTATGCGGCTCTTGCAGCCGCTTATTGCCGCCAGTACGGCGCTTTTAAACAGCCCCTGCAAATCAATCACCAAATCAAAGTGCTTGGAGTGCAGCAGCGCGCGCATTTCCTTAAAATAATGCAGTTTATCACAAAGGCCCATTTTATTAAATTTTACCTTATCAAAATAAATAACTTCGTCAATAACGGGCGGGTCAGGCAAAAAGCCTGCAAACTGCGGGTGCACCAGCCACGTTATTTTTGCCTTGGGGTAACGCCTGCGCAGCGCGTCCGCAAACGGCAGCGAGTGCAGTATGTCACCCAGCGAGCTCATTTTAATAAGTAAAATATTTTTATATTCCATCTCACGCTATCTCTTTAACAAAATCAAGTAAACTGCCGCCCTCAAACAGGTAGCCTTTAATGCCTGCCGCTTCCGCGGATTCCACATCACGCGGCTTGTCGCCGATTAAAAAGGCAGTATCCTTATCAATATCGTATTCTTCAAAAGCACGCAGAATCAAGCCCGGCTTGGGTTTGCGGCAATCGCACTCCACGGCGAACTCCGCCACGGCGCCGCCGGGAAGATGCGGGCAGTAATAAAATTTTTCTATTTTGCCGCCTGCTTCTGCAATCTGCTGCGCCATATAAGCGTGCAGCTTCTGCATATCACTGACGGTATAATAGCCGCGGGCTATGCCGCTCTGGTTGGTAACAACAAAAATTGTATAACCTTTTTTGGTAAGATAGGCCAGCGCTTCTTTGGCGCCGTCAATCCATTCCAGGTCTTCAATTTTATATAAGTAAGATTTATCAACGTTTAAAACGCCGTCGCGGTCAAAAAATGCAGCCTTAAGCTTCATATTTGTAATACCCGCCGGTCTTATCCAAAAGTGCGCAGTATTCTGCTACCGCTTCGTCAATATCGGTAAAGCCGCCGTCGTAACCTGCTTCCAGAAGTTTCGTGGTGTCTGCCTGCGTATAGCTCTGGTATTTGCCGCGCAAAACATCCGGGAACGGAATGTATTCAAGCGTACCGCTGCCAAAATGCTTAAGCACGCCTTTGGCAAGCGTATTGAAGGTATGAGCACGGCCGGTGCCGCAGTTGTAAACACCGCTCAGTTCCGGATGATCCCAGAAGAAGAAGTTTACTTTTACAACATCTTTTACATAAATGAAGTCACGGGTTTGTTCGCCGTTGCCGTAGCCGTCGATGCCTTCAAACAATTTAACCTTACCTTCGGCTTTCCACTGGTTGTACATCTGAAATACCATGGACGCCATTTTGCCTTTGTGGTTTTCCTGCGGGCCGTAAACGTTAAAGTAACGCAGGCCAACAAGCTGGCTGCCGGTTTTGCCGAAATAACGGCGGGCATAGTTATCAAAGAAAAGTTTGGAGAACGCATAAACGTTCAGCGCTTCCTCGCACTCCGGTTTTTCGGTAAAGCCGTGCACACCGCTGCCGTAGGTAGAAGCGGAAGAAGCGTAAATCATCTGAATTTTCCTGTCTGCTGCAAAGTGCATCAGGTTTTTGGTATATTCAAAGTTGTTCTGCATCATGTATTTGCCGTTATATTCCATGGTATCGCTGCATGCGCCCTCGTGGAAAATAACGTCAATTTTTTCATGGTTGAATTTACCTGCTTTCAGTGCTTCGGCAAAATCAATTTTATCCATATAATCCAAAGCCTTTAAGCCCTGAATGTTTTTGAATTTTACCATATTGGTGAGGTTATCAACGATAAGGATATCGTCGCGTCCGCGTTCGTTAAGGCCTTTAACAATGTTGCTGCCGATAAAGCCGGCACCGCCGGTTACAATAATCATAATTTGCCCTCCTTTACAAGCTGCGCTACTTTTTCTAATAACCCGGTTGTAGAATAACCGTCCTCAAATTTTATAATCTGTACTTCACCGGCGTATTCGCGCCCGGCTACTTCTTCAGGTTTATAATCGCCGCCCTTAACCAAAATATCGGGGCGGATTTTTTTCACAAGTTCCGTTGGCGTGTCTTCGTCAAACAAAACTACGGCGTCAACGCAGGCCAAAGCCGCCAGCACACGTGCACGGTCAAGCTCGTAGTTCAGCGGGCGCGTTGCGCCTTTCAAGCGTTTTACGGAAGCATCCGTGTTAAGCCCGACAATTAAATGCCTGCCGAGGCGTGCCGCCTGCTCCAGATACGAAACATGCCCGACATGCAGAATATCAAAGCAGCCGTTGGTGAAAACAATTTTTTCGCCGCAGGCACGCCAGGTATTGGCCAGCGATTCGATTTCCTGCCAGCTGAGCGTACGGTAGCCGTAGCCGTCCTTACGCTGCTCGGCAAGCAAATCCTTTAAAAGTTCATCGCGGTGTACTGGGTAGGTGCCAACTTTGCCAACAACAATCCCCGCCGCACGGTTTGCCATGTAAACGGCGTCCTCCAGTGCCAGCCCGCCTGCTGCACCGGCCAGCAGCGTTGCCGCAACCGTGTCGCCCGCGCCGGAAACATCAAACACATCAAGCGCCGTTGCCGGAGCGTTAATAATAAGCCCGTCCAGTCCTGCCAGCGTCATGCCTTTTTCACTGCGGGTTACAACTACATTTTTTATATCATACTGCGCCGCAGCGGCACGCGCCAGGCGCAATACCGGTTCATCCTCGTTAGGCACGGTTTCATGCGCAGCTTCGCACATTTCCTTTAAGTTCGGCGTAATAAAATCGCAGCCGCTGTATTTCGTCCAGTCCGCACCCTTTGGGTCAACCAGCACAGGTACTTTATGCTCCCCTGCCGTTTTAATTACCCACTGCAGAAAGTTATGCGAGCATACTCCTTTTGCATAATCCGAAACAGCAATGCCATCCAAACCACCGTCAATAAGGTTTAACAGCCACTCTGAAAGGCTCTCCGTTTCATCTTCAAACAAGTCGCCGACCTCTTCAAAATCAAGGCGCAGCATTTGCTGCTTGGCGCCTAAAATACGCATTTTGGTAATGGTAGAACGCTTATACGATTTTATCAGCCCGCTGTAATCAATGCCGGCTTCTGCCATCATGCCTTCCAGCAGGCGGCGATTTTCGTCATCGCCGGTAACGCCGCCCACATAAACCTTGCACTCCAGATGCGCCAGATTGGCTGCCACATTTGCCGCCCCACCAAGCACGGAAGTAATGCGCGTTACCTTATTTACAGGCACCGGTGCTTCCGGCGAAATGCGTTTTACATCGCCATAAAAATAACGGTCCAGCATTACATCGCCGATAACGGCAATTTTTAATTGTTGTATTTTTTCTGCTAAAAATTTTGTGCAGCTGAGTTGTGACAATTTATTCACCATCCACCAGTTCGCAGATTATATGGCCGATTAAAATGTGCATTTCCTGTGCTCGTGCCGTTACCGGGCAGGGAATGGCGATGCAGATGTCACATTCGTCCTTCATTTTGCCACCGCCCTGCGCCGTCATGCCAATGCACTGCATGCCTCTGGCCTTGGCTTCGGCAATTGCCGCCAGCACATTTTTGCTGTTGCCGCTGGTAGAAATGCCAACCAGCACATCGCCCTGCTGCCCGAGAGCTTCCACCTGACGGGAAAACACGCGGTCATAGCCGTAGTCGTTGGCAACCGCCGTTAAGATGGAAGTATCGACGGTAAGCGCAATACCGGCAATGCCTTTACGTTCTTTTTGAAAGCGCCCTACAAATTCGGCTGCCAGGTGCTGGCTGTCGGCTGCGCTGCCGCCATTACCGCAGAACAGAACCTTATGCCCGCCTGCCAGAGCTTTTTTTATAATGGCAGCGGCATCAGCCACCTGCTGCATAATACCGCTTTGTGCAACAAGCTGCGCCAAAGCAATATGTTCTTCAAAACGTGTTTTGATGATATCCATAGCTCACCTCTTACCAGTTCAGGAATTCATATTTAATATTCCATTGTTTGTCGCCGCCGTCAAAATGCTCCTGTTCATATTCAAAACTGATTGCCCAGCAGCAGAAACGGTGCGTCCAGGTATAAGTAGTTTCGTAATTTTCATGTTTACCAGTATCGTAACGGTTAACAATAGTAAAAGTATTCTTGTCATCAGGCTTATAGCTGATGCCGTTGCGCAGTTCGCGCTCCATATCAGGCTGGTCATAATCAAACAGGTTGCTCGTATATTTTTCTCTGTAATATCCTGCCCATGTATACCATTTATCGCTTATTTTCTGGCCTAAAATACCATAATATGCCATGGTATTAGTGGTTTCATCGGTATAACTTTCATCAACCCACTTTTTGCCTACTGATAAATCAAGGAAGGTATTTTTGCTGTTAAACAGGTAAATACGGTCATGCGTCAAAAAAGCCCCGTATTCTGTATGCCAGCTTTGCCTGCCTGTTTCTTCATTTTTCCACAGGCCTCTGTGAGCATAAACCCTGTAAGTTACAGGAATGCCGTCAATAAAATAATGCGGCTTATAGTAAAAACCGATATCGTTCTTTTTATCTACCCATTCATCGTCTTCTTCAAACCAGCCGCTCTGGTAAGTAAGGTAGTAATTGCGCTGGTCGTGCTTTACCTCAGCTACAGGCTTAAAATGCCCCTGGCTGTAATACGGCAAATCCGCTTTTAAAGTTGTGTTCTGGTCAATGTTATAATCATAGCGCAGGCGGATATACATACCTTTGTCATCGTCGCCGTCATAGCCGATGGTAGGCATCAAGCGCGACGCGCCTTCATCACCAAGTTCATTTACCCATGTGTCACGCGAATAAACGTGGGTACCTTTAACATAAACCTTTACATCATGCGCTACCATTTTTCCTTTCGGGTAAATTTCAAAAGTCTTAGCCGTAATCAAAAGGCACGGAGAATGTTCTACTGCCGGGCAGCGCGTCATTTCGCCGCCTTCGTCCATTACCATTTTATCAGGATATATTGTGGCATGCGGAGCGCGGAAAAAGTCTTTGCCGCCCTGCCCTTCAATTTTCTTAATTTCGCCGGTTTTGGTATTAAAGTTATAATAAGCCCATTCGCCGTTCATTGTATTTTTGGGCTCCACCAGCGTGCCGCCCTGTTTCAGCCACACATCGCCGGTTTTCATGTTGCCTTCGGCACGCACGGTTTTTAAAGTTTCGTTGCCCTGCGTAATTACAACATTTCCTTCGGCAACAAAATCGCCGCTTACGGAATCATAACTTGCATAATCGCCGGTCATGGTTATCGGCAAAGGTTCCGACTGCGCGGCATCAATTTCTTCGCCGCTTCTTGTTTTGCCGTCGGCTTTTACGTTTTCGGCTTCCGCCTGCGTCATCTGCCTGTCAAAATCCGGCTCGGCATAACGCCCGTCGCCGCTGGTATAGTTTTCTGCCCAGGCAGTGTTTAAGGTTGCTGCTGCCGCCAGGCATACGGCTGCCAAAAGTTTTTTATTCATTGCTCCGCTCCTTGCTGGTATATTTTCACAAATTTAATTTAAAACATTCTATAACAGTATAATTATAACACATTGTGCTATGCTGTTAAAGACGCACGGCCGCCGCACTTTTTAAATAATTGCAACATTTGCTGGCGGCGCTTTTATATTTGTCGCCTGATATGCCTAAAAACAAACGGCAGGCTGCGCTGATATAAAAATTCAACGCAGGCTGCCGCCGGTATTAATTATTTTTTCCTGTTTTCGGAGTCAAATCATATTTTTTAAGATAACGGTACAAGGTTACGCGGCTGACATCCAGCACGCCTGCCAGCTTGCTGATATTGCCGCCGGAGGATTTCCATGCCGCAATAAAGGCATCTTTGTCGTACTTCCACGATTTTTCCAGCGTTTTATCGCCGGGCAGTTTAATATTTTCCGCTTCGATAATGCTTCCCGGTGTATGGAAGAAAGCCTGCTCGATAACGCCCTGCAATTGTTTGATATTGCCAGGCCAGCTGCAGCTCTTTAAAAGCTCCAGTGCTTCCGGCGAAAGGCGTTTCGGCGAAAGGTTGTGCTGCGCCGACATTTCTGCCAGAATATGTGCTGCAATAACTTCAATATCCTTGCTGCGCTCGCGCAGAGGCGGAACGCGGATGGTAGTATCAAGTACCAGCTCATACAAAGAACGGCTGAACAGGCCCTTATCCGCCAGGCGTTTAAGATTGGAATCGCAGGCAGCAATTACACGCACATTAAGTTTTTTGCGCATGCCTGTTTCTTTATTTAAAAGGCCGTTTTTCAAAGCGTCTGCCAGTTTGTCGCCCATTTCAACCGGCAGTTTTTCCACTTCGTCCAAAAACAGCGTGCCGCCCATAGAAAGCTCCAGCTTGCCTGCCGTTGGCTGATGGTCGCCGTCCTCGCTGCCGAAAAATTCTTCTTCCAGCGTGCTGAGCGGCGCGTTGGAGCATTTAACAACAATCAGCGGTGCGGCTGCGCGCGGGCTGGCCTGATGAATGCCGTGTGCCAAGCGCTGCTTGCCGGTGCCCGGTTCGCCCTGCAAAAGAATGTTATTGTCACTGCGGGCAATGCGCGAAGCCTTATGCTGCAAAGCAAGGAACTCGCTCGTTTCGCCAACCATGCTGTACAGGCTGTAGCGCGAGCTGTAACCCGTTGCATGGGCAATGGTCGTTTTCAAGTCTTCAATCGACATGCTCATAACCAGCGCGCTTTCAACCTCGCTGCCAACTTTTACCGGCATAACGGTAGTAATGTCTTCATAAGTGCGGTCCTGCGTAATCCAGGTAATTTCGCGGCGGTGCGTAGGCGTACCCTGCAAAGCCTTTTTAATAGGAATATGCTCATAATTAAGGAAAATATCCTCAAGGTTTTCCCTGCCTTCGAGGCGTTTTTTAGCATTGCTGTTGCAGTATTTCAGCTTCTCGTCCTGACCAATCCAGTAAACGGCAACCGGCAGTTCTTCCATCATCATTTTCTGGATGCTCCAGTATTCAAGCATCTTCAAATGCTGCTCAATGGCATATTTCATCGTTAAAAGCAGCGAAAGCAGAAGGTCGTACGGCAAGTCGTTCTGGTCCAGCGAGAAGAACGAAATAATATAGCGGATTTTCCCGTCCACACAAATCGGCGCGCTGCAGGCATCGCCGGAATGGCTGTCCTTAATCCACATTTCCGGGCCAAACATTAAAAACGGCACATTATGCTCGCGCGCAATGCTGATGCTGGAAGTACCAACATCTTCTTCAAGCACGCGCATGCCCTGAATATCTTCAATTACGCGCTGAAAGAACGGCAAAGCATAGTTTTTAATAACATAGCCGTCCTCGTCTATCAGCAGCATGCTTAAATTATGAATGTTAAAATGCTGCTTGCTCTGCTCATAAAGCCCGTCAACATATTTTACAATAAATTCATGCGTACGCTGATGCTCGACGATTTCCTCGCGGCTCAGCTTGTTGATTTTCGGCATTGTTTCATGAGGCAGTTTCATTTTGCGGCAGCGCTGCCACGATTCTGCCACCCACGGATGTACGTTGGGGTCGACAATGCCTTCTTCCATAAATTTTTTATAATATAACGCCAGTTTTTCCTTATTGCGCCTTTCGCGAATCATTAAAGCTCCCCCTTAAATATATTTAAGCTGTTTCGCCGTTTTCAATCAAAACACGGCGGGCCCCATAATAATGTTCTTTCCAGTAACCGGTGTCAAGCGAATCAAGCACCACCCCGCGTGAAGTGGACGCGCTCCAGAACTTGCCGCTGCCGGCGTAAATCCCCACATGCGAAGCGCCGCTGGCATATGTGGAAAAGAACACCAAATCTCCCGGTTTAAGTTTGCTTTTCAGCACAAAAATACCGTCCAGCACCTGCGCATCGGCCGTGCGCGGCAGCTTGGCATCATGCCTGCCGAAAACATACTGCACATAAGCGCTGCAGTCAAATCCCTTCGGCGTTGTGCCGCCGAATTTATAAGGCACGCCCTTGTATTTGGCGGCAGTTTTTACAATGTCTTTGCCGCGCACATCGGGTATGCCTTCCATTTTAAAGGCTTCCCACGAAATTTTATTATAAGTTTTGGTATCAAGCTTGCCGCTTTTTTTCAGCCCATGTTCCTTCTGGAATTTTTTAATGGCTTCGGTTGTATCCTTGCTGATACGCCCGTCCTTGCGGTCAACATCATACCCCAAAAGCTCCAGCTTTTGCTGCGCCACCGTCAGCTTCCAGTCACGGGCAGGCGCCTTGGTTTTATTTTTGGCCATTGCCAGAGACGGCAGCAGGCACACCAATAAAAGGCAGCAAATAACTGTCAGCCAGCTTTTTTTGCGCATAACAGTCCTCCCTTCATTCCTAAAACGGCTTTTTAATAAAATAAATTTTTCAAAATATTACACAACGGCAAAAACGCTTTGCAAATAAGCAACTTATAATACACTTTTCGAGTATATTATAACGCATTTAACAGTTTTTGAAAAATCTTTTTTAATAACTTTGTGCTTTCTCAGTGTAAAAAAATAATCCGCAGCTCATTAATTATCTGCCGTTTTAAAAATGATTGATACTTTTAACGGCATACGTATAAAAATCTGTAAAATTTACAGCCGTAAAACGCTGCGCCTTTAAAAATTTACCTTCTGGCAAATTGCACCGCCACTGTGTTTGTGCTACACTAAAAACGAGGTTTGTTTAAAATGAGAAAGTTTACATTTATTATTTTTACAATTTTAATAATGCTGTTCTCTGCCGCCTGCAAAAACGAAACCAAAGCCCCTGCACTGGGCAGCGGCTCAGTTTATTTTACCGTGTACGATATTACGGCGCCTGCCGGAGGGCAGATTTTGGGGCTTATTCTGGAAAAAGGCGACCGCATCGGCAAAGAGCAGCCCCTGTTTGCCATAGACGACAAGCAGCTTGCGGAAGAAATAAAACAGGCAGATGCCAATGCAGCCCGCGCCGAAGCAGAACTGAAAATAATGCAGAACGGGCAAAGCAGCCCCAATAACGGCGCAGCACTTGCCGCAGCGCAGCAGCAATACGAACAGGCCAGCGCCAAAGAAGCAAAAATGGCCTCGCTTTATAAAATAGGCGCCATTGCCCGCAGGCAGTACGAAGCGGCTTCTGCCGAAAAATCAGCGGCACTGGCAGCTTTAAACGCCGCGCAAAATGCCGGCAGCCTTGTTAAGGCATCCCCCGAAGCCATTACCCAAAAACAGGAAGAACTTAAAACCTTAAAGAAAAAATATAACGCCCTTATGCAAAAACAGCTGGCCCTGGAAACCGAAAGCCCCTGCACCGGCATTGTTGAAGAAAAATACCATAATGCGGGCGAAACGGCCGCTGCCGGAGAAAAAATCCTCAGCATCCGCGATTTGGAAAATTGCAGCGTAAACATCAAAATATCCGCACAGGCGGCGCAAAGCCTTAAACCTGGGCAAAAAATAACCGCCCACGCCCAAGGCATAAACAAAACTTTTAACGGCAGCATTGCCAAAATAGAAAACGGCCTTGCAGAAATAAATATCGACAACACTTCGCTCGATTTAAAAGAAGGAACCGAAGTAACCGTAAGCGCCGTAAATTAATGGCGATTTCACAATTCTGTGTTATAATAAACTTAACAAAGCATAAAGGAGGATCTTACTATGGCATTACTTGATAAAATTGGCGAATTCGCTAAAATTGCGGCTAACAAAACTGAAGAAATTACCAAAACTATCGGCGAAAAAGCAGAAGCCGCTCTGGAGATCCAAAAATTAACTTCTCTCGTCGGGAAAGAAGAAAGCAAAATTGAAAGCACCTACAAAAAAATGGGCAAAATGGTTTGGGAAAAATCACAAAACTGCGATTGCCTGCCCGATGAATTTAAAGAAGAATGTGAAGCAATTAAAGCAAGCCTTGCCGCAATAGATGATTTGAAATTTAAAATTGCCAACATTAAGGCAACTGCCTTTAACGGCGACGAACCCAAAACCACCTGCCCCAACTGCGGTGCAGCCGTAGGCATCAGCGCCAAATTCTGCAGCGAATGCGGCAGCAAAATGGAACCCGTTGAAACTGCAAAAACTGTGGAAGCTGAAGTAGTTTCCGAAAGTGCCGAACACAAAACCGAAGCGGAAGCAGAAGTTGAAGTTATTACCGAAGAAACAAAGCCGGAAGAAGCTAAACCGGAAACCGAACCTGCTGAAGAAGCAAAACCTGCTGACAAACAATAACTAAATATTTAAAACCCTACAGCATTATTAACTGCGCCTCAAAAGCAATACCGGGCTTTTGCAGGTGCAGTTTTTATATTATTTTCAGAAAACATTATGGCACAGAAATGCTATAATTATATTATCTGTTTAAAATTTTATTCAGCGAGGGGTTTTAACATGCAGCAAACCAATAGTTTTAAAGGCATTGTTATGCTGTTATTATGTTCGTTTATCTGGGGCACGGCCTTTGTTGCCCAAAGCGTCGGTGCCGATTTGCTCGGCCCGTTTAGTTTTAACGGCATACGTTCTTTTTTAGGCGCATTTTTTCTTGTTCCCTGCATCGCCGTAATTGACAGGCTTTCCGGCAAACCGCTTTCCTTCTGGGGAACTGATGACAGCCATAAGCGCGGTGACCTTATTACCGGCGGCCTGTGCTGCGGCGTGCTTTTAACCATTGCCAGCACTTTGCAGCAAACCGGCATCGCTTACACATCCGCCGGCAAAGCCGGGTTTATAACGGCGCTGTACATAGTTATAATCCCCATTTTAGGGCTGCTTGTAAAAAAACATGTAACTTTTATGCAGTGGGCGGCCGTTGCCGTTGCCGCTGCCGGTATGTACTTCATCTGCATTAACGAAGGCTTTTCCATCAACAAAGGAGATTTAATCGTACTTGCCTGTGCCGTAGTTTTTGCCGTGCATATCATGGCCATTGAGCGTTTTACCCAGCTTGTTGATCCGGTGCGCATGTCCGCCATTCAGTTTTTTGTCTGCGGCATGTTAAGCCTGCCGGTTATAATCTGGGCCGAACAGCCGGAACTATCCGCCATCACCGCGGCCTGGCTGCCGCTGGCACACGCCGGAATTATGAGCTGCGGCATTGCCTATACCCTGCAAATCGCCGGGCAAAAATATGTTAACGTAATCCTTGCCTCTATCCTGCTGAGCCTGGAATCCGTCTTTTCCGTGCTCGCAGGGTGGATGTTCCTCGGCGAAACGCTTTCCATGCGCGAAATCGGCGGCTGCGTGCTCGTTTTTGCCGCAATCCTGCTCGCGCAGATGCCCGAAAGAAAGTAACAAAAACACTATAAACGCACAAAAGCTGTGAACTGCACCCCAAAAGTTAGACTTTTGGAGGTGCAGTTTTTTCATGAACAAATACTCAGACGAATTCAAAATCAAAGCAGTACAAATGGTTTTAGACGGTAATACCGTAAAATATGTTTGCAGAATCTTGGCAATACCAGACAGCCGTCCCTTACGTGACTGGCTCGCCCACTACAACCACGGCG
>ENA-OOWN01000077-OOWN01000077.1-human-gut-metagenome-genome-assembly--contig:-NODE-77-length-83015-cov-10.380750_pt1 | contig 83015 bp, 69 predicted proteins | sample MGYA00241406_ERZ501319 | MGnify/ENA primary metagenome ERZ501319 (study PRJEB25962, sample SAMEA2042734) | human gut metagenome | biome: human gut; feature: human-associated habitat; material: faeces... | reverse complement strand
TGGACTTACGGAGCTTCCATCGTGGTGATTTATGTGACGCTCGGACTGGCAATCACGCTTGTTTTCGGAGCCAGCGCACTGAACGCACTCTCTACGAATGCAGTATTCAATATCCTTTTCTGCCTGATGCTGGTGGTGTTTGCGGCTTCCTTCTTCGGAGCGTTCGAGATAACGTTGCCCTCCAAGTGGAGTACGGCTGTAGACAGCAAGGCCGAGGCGACAAGCGGTTTGCTCAGCATCTTCCTGATGGCGTTTACCTTGTCGCTGGTATCTTTCTCCTGCACGGGACCCATTATCGGATTCCTGCTGGTGCAGGTTTCCACGACGGGCAGCGTGGTGGCTCCCGCCATCGGCATGCTGGGCTTTGCCATAGCTTTGGCATTGCCTTTCACGCTGTTTGCCCTGTTCCCGTCCTGGCTGAAGTCCATGCCCAAGTCCGGTGGATGGATGAACATCATCAAGGTGACGCTCGGCTTCCTGGAGCTGGCCTTTGCCCTGAAATTCCTTTCGGTGGCCGATTTGGCTTACGGCTGGCGCATCCTCGACCGTGAGACGTTCCTCGCCTTGTGGATTGTGCTTTTTGCGCTGCTGGGCTTCTACCTGCTGGGCAAAATCAAGTTCCCGCACGATGATGACGATACGAAGGTCAGCGTGCCCCGTTTCTTCATGGCGTTGGCCTCGCTGGCGTTTGCGGTGTATATGGTTCCCGGTTTGTGGGGAGCGCCGTTGAAGGCGGTCAGTGCCTTTGCGCCGCCCATGCAGACGCAGGATTTCAACCTTTACAATAATGAAGTGCATGCCAAGTTCGACGATTACGACCTCGGTATGGAGTATGCCCGCCAGCATGGCAAGCCCGTGATGCTCGACTTCACCGGTTACGGTTGCGTGAACTGCCGTAAGATGGAGCTTGCCGTATGGACAAACCCGAAGGTGAGTGACATTATCAACAACGACTATGTACTTATCACGCTTTACGTCGACAACAAGACACCGCTTCCTTCTCCCGTGAAGATTGTGGAGAACGGCACGGAACGTACGCTACGTACCGTAGGCGACAAGTGGAGTTATCTGCAGCGCGTCAAGTTTGGTGCCAATGCGCAGCCCTTCTATGTGTTGATTGACAACGAAGGCAAACCGCTCAATAAGTCTTACTCCTACGACGAAGATATTCCCAAATATATCGAGTTCTTGCAGACTGGATTGGAGAATTATAAGAAAGAAAAATAAACTGAATATAGAAAGGATGCCCGTAAAGTGGCATCCTTTTTTCTAACCCCCTTTTTTGTATATGAAACAGATTATAGACATTGAAACTTGGGAACGCCGGGATAACTACAACTTTTTCCGCAACTTTGTTAGCTCCTGGTATTCCATTACTACAGAGATTGATTGTACAGAGGCAAGTCTGGCTGCCAGAGCAGCGGGACGCTCTTTTTTCCTTTACTATCTTTATGCCGTGCTCCGTTCGGCAAACGAGGTGGATGAACTTCGTTTCCGTAAAGACAAGAATGGACAGGTCGTCTTTCACGATCGGGTGGATATCATTTCTCCGATAGCCGTTCCCGGTAAGACTTTCTATACAATACGCATACCTTATCACGAAGATTTCAACCGCTTTTATGCCGAAGCCTATGCTTTGATTACCAATATTCCCGAAGATGGCGATCCTTATGGAGCCGAGAAGCATCTCGCGCAGCAAGGCGATTACGATGTAGTGCATTTGAGCGCTGTCCCTAAGATGTATTTCACCTCTACCACTTATACGCTTGCCGAAGCCGGGAATGCTTGCAGCCACCCTTTGATGACTGCCGGAAAAACGGTGACCCGTGAAGGGCGTCTGGTATTTCCACTTTCCATCTATGTGGATCATTCTTTTGTTGATGGTTCGCACTTGGCATCCTTCTTCGGAAAGATAGAAGAATACCTGAAAGAGATTTCACATGAATAAATCATAAAAGAGTAGTATCTATGAAGCGTTTCGTTTTTCTAACCGTTCTTTGTTGCCTGGTGCTTGGAATGAGAGCCCAGACAGCCAAAGAAGAAATCTTTGCAGATGTTCATCGTTCGGCAGCCAATTACTATGCCTATCCCGAACCGACTGTGAAGCAGACAGCTCCTCCTGCAGGTTATAAACCCTTTTATCTGAGCCACTATGCCCGTCATGGTTCACGGTTCCTTATAAATCCGGATGATTACGAGAAGCCGTTGGCAGTGATGCGTGAGGCTGATGAGAATGGTGTGCTCACTGAGTTGGGAAAGAAGACACTTTGTGTTTTGGATAGCGTCTCGCGCATGGCTAAGAGCAGATATGGCGAACTGACTCCGCTGGGTGCACGCCAGCACAAAGGCATTGCAGAGCGAATGTACAAGAATTTCCCGGAAGTCTTTAAAGGAGAAGCCGAGGTGGATGCATGCTCCACGGTGGTTATCCGCTGCATTCTTTCTATGGCGGCAGAATGTTTGAAGCTGCAATCTCTCAATCCGAAGTTGCAGTTCAAGAACGATGCCAGCTATGCCGACATGTACTATATGAATAACGATGACCCCTATGTCAAGACATTGTGCAAGGCGGATGAAGTGGTCGAGGCGAAGGCTGCCATCCGGAAGGAGCATGTACATCCGGAACGCTTGATGAAGGCTTTGTTCAACAACGAGGATTATGTAAACTGGAAAGTGGATGCCGGCAGATTGATGACCCGGTTGTTTGATGTGGCAAGCAACATGCAGAGTCTCGACACGAATCTGGAACTTTACTCTCTCTTCACCAAAGACGAATGCTATGATTTGTGGCAAATCAGCAACAAGAATTGGTATATATCCTATGGCCCGTCTCCGCTCACCAAAAGCGAAATACCTTATATGGAATCCAATCTGCTGGAAAATATACTGAATACGGCCGACACTTGCATCGTGAAGAAAGAGAACAGCGCAACTTTACGTTTCGGCCATGAATCTTGCCTGCTTCCTTTGGTATGCCTGCTGGAATTGGGTGATTGTGCTTATCAGACTACCGATTTAAGCAGACTCGATGAAACTTGGCGAAACTACAAGATTTTCCCGATGGCAGGCAACGTTCAATTCGTTTTCTTCCGCAAGAAAGGCAGTGATGACATTCTTGTAAAGGTGCTGCTCAACGAGCATGAGATGAAACTTCCGGTAGAAAGCGAACTGGCTCCTTATTACCATTGGAAGGATGTGGAGGCTTATTATAGGAATAAACTGAAAGCCTATAGACGATAGAAGCGTGTTAAAGCCGGTCATTGCTTGAGGGATGAACCGGCTTTATTTTTCATTTTTCTTTTTTCTTTCCCGAATTTTACATACGTTTGCAACATCTTAGCGATACCTTTGTACTTGAATGTAAAGATAGCCCTATGTATGCAGCAGAAACTCTAATTGATGAAAAGGCACTTGTTCTCCGCCTGATAGATGGAGATGAGGATGCTTTTTGTGAACTGTACGCTGCCTATAAGGGCCGCCTGATATACTTTGCCATGCGTTTTCTGAAGTCGCGCGAGCATGCCGAGGATGTTTTTCAGGACGCTTTCACCGTGATTTGGCAGAGCCGACGTTTCATCAATCCCGATGCTTCCTTCTCTTCCTACCTTTATACAATTGTTCGCAACCGTGTGCTGAATCAGCTGCGCGACCTCGATAACCAGAACAAACTCAAGGAGCATGTCCTTGCGCAGGCTGTGGATTATACCGATGAAACGAAGAATGAAATTCTAGCTAATGACTTGCGGCAACTAATCTTGCGTGCATTGCAGCAATTGACGCCCCGCCAGCGTGAAATCTTTGAAATGAGCCGTGAACAGCAGATGTCTCACAAGGAGATTGCTGAAACGCTGGGTATATCGGTCAATACGGTGCAGGAGTCTATATCCTTGTCATTGAAATCGCTGCGCGGATATTTGCAGAAGAACTCGGTAGCGGCTGCCGACCTCGTGCTGCTTCTTGTTTGTATGAATTTGTAATGAAGCCCATCTTTCTTCCGTATGAGATAAAAAACGTTAAATACACCCTAGATGCTTCGCTTTTGCGTGTACTATTCTTTTAAAAGGGATAGTTTAAGAACATCTTTGTAGCTCCCCGCAAAAAACGATTATGAAACATAACGAGAAAGATAAGACTTTGCTTCGCCGTTACTTGGATGACTTGTACACGGTTGAAGATGTCAGCAAGTTGGCAGACCACTTGGCTGTGCCGGAACCGGAAGGCATCCTTGAGGAACTGGCTGCCGATGTTTGGGACGAATCAGCGTCGCAACAACCGCTGACTGACCTCGAACGCGAGAAGTCGAAGAAAGAGGCGCGCCAATTGTTGAAGCGTATCGAGCACAAAAAACGGACCTGGTTTCGCCGCATGGCAACTGTCGCTGCAGCTGCGGCTGCGGTTCTTTGTTTGGTGCTGGGTGGCGTCGGATATCTGGATTACATCAACGAACAGCAGATTTCTTATCTGGAAGCCTCGACCTCTTATGGCGAATGCAAGCAGGTGTTGCTTCCTGACGGCACGCAACTGGTCTTGAACTCCTGCTCCCGCATTCGCTATCCCGACCGCTTTGCGGGCAACGAACGCAGGGTGGAGCTCGAAGGTGAGGGCTACTTTCGGGTTCATCGCAACGAGAAGCAGCCGTTCATTGTCAATACCCATCATTTCGACGTTCGTGTATTGGGCACGTGCTTTGATATCAAAGCTTATTTGTCCGATGAGGTTGTTTCTGTCGATGTGGAGAGTGGCAAGGTGCAAGTGGACTTGCCAGAAGCCATGATGCGCTTAAGCGCCCAGGAGCGGGTGTACATCAATACCATTTCCGGCGAATACAACAAGCAGCATGAAAAACGCACTGTGGCAGTATGGCGGAAAGGCGGATTGCGATTCAGCAGTACTCCGATAAACGATGTTGCAAAAGAGTTGGAACGCGTTTATAATTGCTCCATCTCTTTTGCCGAAGGGCAGGTGTTCAAGAATCTGATTTCGGGCGAGCACGACAACAAGAGCCTGGAAGCTGTGTTGCAGTCTATCGAATATACCAGCGGCATTCATTATAAGAAAGATGGGAACAAGGTATTGCTCTATAAATAGTGTGAATCAGGAGTTGAATTTGACTCGCTATTATACAGTTATAAGCAAAGCCTTATATCGAACTCAGGCCAATATAGAAAAAAGGGCTTGGTGCTGTCCGTTTGAAGGGTATTTGAAAGGCGTTTGTAGTGTACTGTGCAGGCATTCATTGTGTTTCGCACATACGTTTCTCCTGAAAAGTCTTTGAGTTTGTTGACGCTCCACTTAAGTGAACAAGTATGTTCACTAAGATGGCCCGAATTGTTCACTATCGTGAAGAAGACAGACCACTATAGTGAACACACTATCAATTCACTGCATTTTTCGTAAGAAACACCGATGAACAGGGAGGTTCAGGAAAACGGTGAGGGTGGTGAGGGCAAGTTGAAGAAACTCTTGTTACTCAAGCACGGATTATTTCTTTCTTATCAGTTATGAACTGTTTCAGAAACGCTTATGAGTTAAAAGTACTATCTCAATTCCCCTCCTTCAAGAAGGAGGGGTGCCCAAAGGGCGGGGTGGTAGGTGAGGAAAGAAAACCTTATTCTTATGATTCATAGGTGTTTATTGTTTTACCTACCACCTCCCCCTACGGGTAGAAGGTGTGTCAGAAGTGATAAGGGAACACGAATTACACAAATTACGCAAATAAGCGACTCGGATAATCCCTGATTATCAGTAGTCATTAAAAAGCATGATTTGTATAATTTGCGTAATTTGTGTTCTAAGTCTCTATTTCGACACACCCTCAATTGAGATAGTACTGCTAATCACTTAGGTTCCTTTCTTATCAAATATGAATATAATTCAATCACTGCTTCGCATAAATAGTGAAAATATCTTAATGAGACCCCTGCTTCTTCGGGCGACTGTGTACTATATATAAGCGAATCGCCAGAGTGTTAACCTTTATCATTAATAAAATTAAGTATGAAACCACCAACTTGAGCTACACAAAAAAATAGGAGCTGTCTCTAAGAGAAGCCCCTATTCCGGTAATCCGGACGGATATTCATTCGTTTCGACCCGTGTGAATAACGTATCGCGCATTACACATCTTTGTTTTTAATAATTTATTTCAATTACTAAAACGCACAAATTTATGAATAATCTTCCTAATACTGAAAGGAAATGTAGAAATGTAGATTCATTTTTAGCTTTTTTACTGTTCGTATGCTTGTTGTTTACAGCCCCATACGTGCGGGCACAAGAGACAAGAAGCATTACACTGAATGTTCAGAATGAAACGGTAGAGAATGTGTTCAACCAACTGGGCGTGCAGACTGGTTTGAAATTCTTCTATGACCAAGAAATAGTCAATGCAGCTCCACGCATCTCCATCCATGTTTCCAACGCTTCTTTGCAAGAGGTCTTGGAGCAGATTACCTCGCAAGCAAAATTATATTTCAATAGGGACAACAATACAATATCCGTAGGCAATCAGAAAAGTGGAGAGCTTATTGAGAAAGTGAGGACAAAGACAATCAACGGAAAAGTGGTAGACCCAAACGGGGAGCCGATTATCGGTGCCAGTGTATTGGTAAAGGGCACTGCCAATGGAGTGATTACCGATCTTGACGGAAATTATAGCCTGGCCGATGTACCCGGGAATGCGATGCTCGCCTTTTCATATATCGGCTATCAGACGGTAGAGATAAAAGCGGGCGGCAAAGGCCTGGACAGAATCGTCTTGATGGAAGACAACGAGTTGCTGGACGAAGTAGTGGTTGTGGGATATGGTGTGCAGAAGAAGCGCGACGTGACTACTGCCATTGCCAGCCTTCGTGCCAGTGATATGAAAGGCCAACCGGTTACTTCCATGGCCGAGGCGATGGTGGGCAAGATGCCGGGTGTGCAGGTGTCTCAGTCGACGGGTGCTCCGGGCTCTTCCTTGCAGATTAAGGTACGCGGAACGGGCACTATTACGGCAGGAACCTCTCCGCTCTATGTTGTGGACGGTGTGCCTCTTGCCCAGGAGCAGCTGAATACGTTCAATATGAACGATGTAGAGTCCATCGAGGTGCTGAAAGATGCTTCTTCGGCTGCCATCTACGGTTCGCGTGGTTCGAACGGTGTGGTACTGATTACTACCAAGAGAGGGCAGGAAGGGCGTGCTACAGTTTCCTATAACGGATACTATGGCTGGCAGACGGTTTCAAAGAAGATAGACATGCTGAATGCCTACGAGTATGCCGATTTGGTGAACGATGCACGCAACAATACGTATACCGACAAGATGGAGTCCATCAACCGTAAGCTCATAGCGCAGAATAAGAATCCTTTGTCTTTTGACATCTCGGACAGCAATGCCATCCGTCTGCAAAATACAAGCAATGATTATAATACAATTGTTCCCGTTGAAATCTTGCCATACCTGAGAGGTGAAAAAGGACTGGTAGACACGGACTGGCAGGACGAAATCTTCCGTACGGCAGGCATGCAGAGCCATTCGGTTTCTGTCTCAGGCGGCAGCCCGAAGATAAGATATTATGCGTCTGTAGATTATTTGTCACAAGAAGGTGTCATTATCAACAGTGACTTTACGCGCTACAGCTCGCGCTTCAACCTCGATGTAACCGAAGGTATTTTCAAGTTCGGCCTTTCGCTCAATCCGTCTGTAACGATAGAGAATGCGGTTAATTCTGACGGCGCTTACAATTCGGGCGGTGGCGGTATCATTGCTTCGGCGCTGCACAGTGCTCCTATATTTCCGGTTTATAATCCCGACGGTTCATTTTGCTTCTCTCAGAATGCCTGGAGTCCCAATACACAGACAGTACTCGAAAACGGTTCCATAAAGAAAGGTAACAGCCAGACGCAAGTATGGAATCCCGTAGCATTAGCCATGTTGCAGAAGGACGAAACGAAGGCATCCCGTGTTTTTGGCAATATTTACGGAGAAGTGGCTTTTATGCCCGAATTGAAGTATCGGGCCAATTTCGGTGTGGATATTTACAGTAGCTCGCAAGATACGTTCCGTCCGTCCACTATCCCCATTTCCAATACGGAGGGAAATCCGGAGTCGGTGCCCGAAGCAACGGCGAAGACTGCCAAGATGTACAACTGGCTGTTTGAGCAAACGATGAGCTATAATAAGGAAATCCACGGGCATTCTCTTTCTGCACTGGTAGGCTGGACCATGCAATACCAACGAGACGAAAGTACTTATGCTTTTGCCAACGGATTCATTACGAACAGCGTGCCCACTCTCAATGCAGGTACCGTTACCCGCGGCAATTCGCATGCTTCCGAATGGGCCTTGCTTTCAGGACTTGCCAGAATTCAGTATAACTATAAAGGCAAGTACATGCTTACAGGAGCAATCCGTGCCGACGGTGCTTCCCGTTTTGGCAAACAGAACCGTTGGGGATGGTTTCCGTCGGTATCTGCCGGATGGCGTCTGACGGAAGAGCAATTTATGAAGTCGCTGACTTTCATCGACGACTTGAAACTTCGCGCCAGCTACGGTCTGACGGGTAACTTCCGTATTCCCAACTATGGTGCACAAGGCGAAGTTGCCTATTATAGTTATGTGTTGGGCGGAAGCAATGCCGAAGTAATAAAGGGTGCGGCCCCCAAGAGCATGCCCAATCCCGAACTGCATTGGGAAAAGACAGCGCAGGTGAATGTAGGTTTCGATGCGTCGCTGTTCAGTAACCGTTTGACTTTGGGGCTGGATTTATATAACAGTAACACGTATGACTTGTTGCTCAATGTCCCCGTACCCATGACAACCGGTTACAACACTCGCCTCGAGAACATCGGCAAGGTGAACAACAAAGGTGTGGAATTCAATATCGCCACCAATCAGAAGATGGGCGATTTCAACTGGAGTGTTTACTTCAATATCTCGAAGAACATCAACGAAGTGAAAGAACTTGGACCGGGCAATGCCGATATTATTTCTTCCGGTTCGGTGAGCAATGCCTATTTCATAACCCGCGTGGGTGAGGCCATCGGAAGCTATTATCTTCCAGTGGTAGAAGGTGTCTATAAGAATCAGGCCGAAGTGGATGCAGCTTTGCACTACAAGGATTCTCCCACCAACTACGGACTGGCCGACACGAAGCCGGGCGACTTCAAGTTCAAGGACGTCAATGGAGACGGGATACTTGATATTTCGGATACCGACCGCGCCATCGTGGGCAACTATATGCCCGACTTTACTTATGGCTTCGGTGCTACACTGGCTTGGAAAGGCATTGACTTCGGCATTGTGTTTCAAGGTGTGCAGGGCAATGAAATCCTGAACTTGTCTCGCCGGTATTTCTATAACCACGAAGGGAATATGAATAACTACAAAGGAGCTTTGAACCGCTGGAAGTCGGAAGACAATCCTGGTAGTGGAATGAATGTACGTGCCAACCGCGTCAGTAAGGGGCAGAACGGCACCACCTCTACATGGCACGTGGAAGACGGGTCTTACCTGCGCATCAAGAATATTTCGTTGGGATATACCTTGCCCGAAAACTGGCTCAAAAAGGTGTATCTGAAGTCGGCGCGCGTATACTGTTCCATCCAAAATCCGTTTACCTTTACCAACTATGAAGGCTATAATCCGGAAGTTTCAAATCGCAGTGCCGCTACTACCAATGGCGAAGACTATGGTGTATACCCGTTGGCAAGAACCACTTCGATAGGTGTTAATCTTACGTTTTAATCTTAAAAAGACAGTAATATGAAAAAAGTAATAATGTTTGTTCTTACAGCAATGGTTCTTTCAAGTTGTAGTGATTTTATAGACTTGAAACCTATTGATTTTCCTACGGAGGAAACCTTTTATAAGGATGTGAAGGGTTTGGAAGGAGCCGTTATAGGTATCTATGATGAGTTGCAATCCAGCGACCAGTATGGAGCGAAGTTCATGACTTTGATGGAAGTACGTGGTGACAATGTGAAGAATGACAATTCCGGTGCCAGTGGCGGCATCACTTATCAGATAGAAGTTTTCACGGAAACTCCGGCAAACTCCAACTTGTCGGGGGCATGGCTTTCGTTGTACAAGACTATTTATCGTTGCAACCTGGTGTTGCAGAATGTGGAAGAAGTGCCGATGTCCGACGAACAGCGCTCTCGCATTGCCGGACAAGCTTCGTTTATACGTGCTCTTTGTTACTTTAACCTGGTTCGCTTGTGGGGCGAGGTGCCCATCATTACAAAAACGCAGACCGTGGCCGAAGCGCGTAACAACAAGCGTGCTCCCATTGATGAAGTCTATGGGCAGATAATCAGCGACTTGGCTGTAGCCAAAGGTTTACCCGCGGTTTGGCCCGAATCGGAAAGAGGCCGTGCCACTTCGTATGCGGCGCATGCATTGCTGGCAAAGGTTTATTTATATAGGAAGAACTATCAGGAAGTGGTCAATGAACTTGCTCCGGTGGTAGCAGCCATTCATGCCGGAAAAGACTTGATGCTGGTGCCCATGCCGCAAACTTTTCCCAACGACTTGAAGACGAGCAAGGACATTATTTTTGCCGTTCAATATCTGAAAGGTGGAGTAGGCGAGTCGGTACATCAGAACAACCGCTATCGTAACAATGACAATGGCAATATCATCTCATTGGAGCAAGCGGAGTTTGAAAGCGACAAGGATAACCGTAAGGCCCTGGTAGAACCTACGGGCAGCGGACAGCGTCCGGGCAAGTTCAATGCTCCGGCAACGAACAATGAGACCAGTGCCGACTTTCCGGTAATGCGTTGTGCCGAAGTGATGCTGATGTATGCCGAAGCTGCCAATGAGCTTGCCGCTGTTCCTACACAAGATGCTTTGGATGCTCTGAATGCCGTACGCACAAATGCAGGTCTTGAAGGGAAAACATTGGCCGAACTGTCCACAAAAACACTCTTCCGCCAGGCAGTATATAAGGAACGCCGTTTGGAGCTTGCTCTGGAGTGCGACCGTTGGTTCGACATTGTTCGCACCGGACAAATGGCTGCCATATTTCCCGGTATTGATGCTTACCGGCAGCTCTATCCGGTTCCTCAAACCGAAATAGAGAATGTCAATGACAAAGCCGGTTGGCAGAACGAAGGCTATGCATTGGAATGATTGAATTTATAATCCATGAAATGATGAAAAAGATATATTTATTGCTGTTTGCTGTTTTGGCAGTATTGCAGCTTTCGGCTCAAGACCGAGTGACGCAGATTCGTGAAAAACTGATGAATCGCGACCAGAGTTCAGTAATTGTGGTAGCCCATCGCGGCGACTGGCGCAATTTTCCGGAAAACTCTTTAGAGGCAATAGACAATGCCGTTAGAATGGGTGTGGATATTGTGGAACTGGATGTAAAGAAGACAAAGGATGGTGAACTGATACTGATGCACGACCGGGCACTGGACCGCACAACCACCGGCAAGGGGCTGGTTTCGGAAGCCACTCTCGACTACATACGTGGGTTGAAGTTGAAAAACGGCTGCAACATACGTACCATCCACAAAGTTCCTACTTTGGAAGAGGCCTTGCTGCATGCCAAAGGCAAGATAATGATAAATCTGGACCAGGCCGACCTCTATTTCGACCAGATTTATGAGCTGATGAAGAAGACCGGAACCACCAAGCAGATTATAATGAAAGGGCGCAAAACAGCAGCCGAAGTCAAGAAACAATTCGGCGATTATCTGAATGACGTAATCTATATGCCCATTGTCGACCTCGACAAGCCGGGGGCCGAGGAACAGATAGAGACGTTTGTCAAGGAGATGTCTCCCGTAGCTTTTGAACTGCTGTATGTAAAGGACTCCAACCCGCTTCCCAAGAAGCTGGCAACGACTTTAGCCGACCGCTCCCTTATCTGGTACAACACTTTGTGGGATACGATGGCAGGCGGACACGACGATGACATGTCTTTGCAAAACCCCGATGAGGGCTATGGCTATTTGATTGACACATTGGGATGCCGCATCCTACAGACTGACCGTCCGGCTTATTTGCTGGAGTATCTGAGAACGAAAAAAATGCACGAATAAAGCAATTTGGTTCACTATCCGTTCGAGTTCCGCAAGCTTGGTTGCAAAGGCTCTGGCATAATACAAATTTATATTCAGTAATCTCTGTCATTCAGCGGAGTGTAGCGACGGAATATCTCCTTTCCTCGCTATACATCCGCCGGATGGTTGCGATTGAGCTTGCGAAACTTAAATCCAATAACAAAATACAATGTTGAAACATCTTATAAATTTCTACAAGGTTTCTTCCGATAAACCTTGTACCGACCTTTCTGTGTCCGCCTGTCAACGGCGCTTGAAGCGGCTGCAATGGTCTACTTTTCTTGCGGCAACGCTTGGCTACGGCATGTATTATGTATGCCGTCTCAGCTTGAATGTAGTGAAGAAACCGATAGTGGAGGAAGGTATTTTCTCCGAAACAGAACTGGGTATTATCGGTTCCGTACTTTTCTTCACTTATGCCATAGGTAAGTTTACAAACGGTTTCCTGGCCGACCGCAGCAACATCAACCGTTTCATGACTACCGGACTCTTGGTCACGGCATTGGTGAACCTTTGTCTCGGCTTTGTCCATTCATTCATCTTGTTTGCCATCCTTTGGGGCATCAGTGGCTGGTTCCAGTCGATGGGGGCCGCTTCTTGCGTGGTAGGCTTGTCACGCTGGTTCACCGACAAACAGCGCGGTTCTTTCTACGGCTTCTGGAGTGCGAGCCACAACATCGGCGAGGCGATGACATTTATCATCATTGCCTCCATTGTCAGTGCTTTCGGCTGGCGGTATGGTTTCTTTGGAGCAGGACTTGTGGGGCTGGCAGGTGCATTGATTGCCTGGCGTTTCTTCCACGATACACCGCAAAGCAAAGGGTTGCCCATTGTCAATATGCCTAAGGCGAAGAAAAAAATGAGTGTGTTGGAAAGCGAGGAATTCAGCCGTGCGCAGAAAGCCGTACTTCGCAATCCTGCCATCTGGATATTGGCACTCAGTAGTGCTTTTATGTATATCAGCCGTTATGCGGTGAACAGTTGGGGCGTATTCTATCTGGAAGCGCAGAAGGGCTATTCTACACTGGATGCCAGTTTCATCATTTCCATCAGTTCGGTCTGTGGCATTGTGGGTACGATGTTTTCCGGTGTCATTTCGGACAAGCTGTTCGGCGGCCGCCGTAATGTGCCCGCCCTTATCTTCGGACTGATGAATGTGGTTGCACTCTGCTTGTTCCTGCTGGTTCCCGGTGTTCATTTCTGGGTGGACGCTTTGGCCATGATACTTTTCGGCCTTGGCATCGGTGTGCTGATTTGCTTTCTCGGAGGGCTGATGGCTGTAGATATTGCTCCGCGCAATGCTTCGGGCGCAGCATTGGGCGTTGTAGGTATAGCCAGCTATATAGGTGCAGGATTGCAAGACGTAATGAGCGGCGTGCTGATAGAAGGGAACAAGCAGTTGGTGGATGGCGTGGAGGTGTACGACTTTACCTACATCAACTGGTTCTGGATAGGGGCGGCATTGCTATCTACATTGCTGGCTTTGTTTGTGTGGAATGCGCGGAATGAAGAAGAAGCATAGCACATTGCCAAAGCAGCTTAATTCTATCCTTACATCGGCAAATGAATAGAATAAGGGGAGTTTGCAACTAAAATTCGAGGCATCATAGCGATGCCTCTTTTATGGGATTTGATTTGCTGTACTTCCCAAATGCTCCTGGCTATAATTCTCATAGTTTGTGTATTTAGGGCAAACTTAGATAACAAATGTGTTTTGGAAAACAAACATCCTTTTGATTTTCAAAATGTGGAGTTGTCTTTCATTTAAAAACACTCAAAAAGTATGAAGTTCCTGCCGCACCAAAATCACTTTGAATTCTTTTTTCACATAATATTTCCTTTTATCTGCCTTTATTTGCGAAAATATTGATAATATTGCCATCTCTTTATGTCCGTAAAGGATATGCTTTTGTTGCAAAAATCTAAGGATATGGTCGATTCTACAGATGAAAAACGCTTATTGGCCGAATTGGGTGCAGGCTCTTTCCAGGCATTCGAGAAGCTCTATCACAGATATAGCGGTAAGCTGTATAACTTCATCATGCGTATTTCCGCGGGCAACCGGTATATGGCTGAAGAAGTGGTGCAGTCCACCTTTATCCGTATATGGGAGGTACGCGGAACAGTAGACCCGGAATCATCATTCATATCTTTCCTCTGCACCATTGCCAAGAATCTGCTGATGAATATGTACCAAAGGCAGACTGTAGAGTTTGTCTATAACGAGTATCTGATGAAAAGCGGCGTAGACCGTGATTTCCGGACGGAAGAAGGCATCGACCTGCACTTTCTGCATGAGTACATAGACTCATTGGCAGACAAGCTTCCCGAACAACGCAAAAAGATATTCATCCTGAGCAAAAGGCTGCATTACACCAATAAGGAGATAGCAGAACAATTGGGAATATCCGAGAGCACGGTTGCCACGCAGTTGTCTCTTGCCATAAAATTCATGCGCACGCAGTTAATGCAGAATTACGACGCTGTTCTTGCCCTTTTATTTGTATTCTTTGTTAATGAAGTGTAAATGTGACAAGGGCTTTTGGATAATAAGCGGGATGAAAGTGTATACTTTTAAATAACAAAAAGATGGATAAGGCACAGTATAGAAAACTAATGGATTGGATGAAGAACGATCGCCACCTGCAAGACTGGTGGGAGGGAGAGTTTGTCAAATCGGATGCAGAGATTGATGTTGCATTGCGCAACAAGATGTTTGTCCGTATCAAGGAAGAGACGGTTGGCAAGTCACGGTCTGCGCGGGTTGTCCGTATGAATATTCTGAGATGGGCTGCCATGATTTGTCTGCCCGTTTGCCTCGCTTTCTTCACTTATTACCTGATAGACATGTCTCAAGCACCCGGAATGCCTCTCGTTGTGAAAGCTGGTAAGGGCGACAAGGCAAGGATTGAGTTGCCGGATGGAACGAACGTTGTTCTGAATTCAGCGTCCCAATTGAGCTACCTCAATGATTTTGGTAAAAAGAATCGGTGTGTGCAACTCAATGGAGAGGCATTCTTTAAGGTTGCTCATGATGAAAGCCGTACGTTCATAGTGCAAGCCGGCAACCTGGAAGTGAAAGTGCATGGCACGTCTTTCAATGTTTCGGCTTACGAAGACGACGAGGACATCGTTGTTGTGTTGCAAGAAGGTAAAGTAGGGGTGTACGCCCAAGGAATGTCGCACACCATGATTCCCGGCGACAAGCTGGAATACAATAAGCTTACCCAAAAGCTGACTACCACAAAAGTGAATTCCGAAGATTACATTGAGTGGATAAAGGGAAATCTGTATTTCGACAAAGAATCGTTGAAGAATATCATGAACACTCTTTCGCGCATTTATAATGTAGAGATACGCTTTGAGTCGGATAAGCTTTTGAACGAACGTTTCACCGGAACCATCCCCGGCAATGGCATCCGGAGTGCTTTGAACATGCTGATGCTTACTGCCGATTTTACGTATGAAATGGACGGCTCTGTCATCGTAATAAAAAGCAAATAGGTTAACGGGAGTTAAAATCGCAAGGCGGCTTGGACGAAGACATAGGGGTGGCTGTATACTTATCAAACCTATAAAAGTTTTGATGTATGAAACACAAGTTAGCCTTTTTAAGACTCTTCCGCTCCTTTGTCGGGAGAAGTGGTAATCGGAACGCAGTGCGGACTGTCTGTCTGGCATTGTTTCTAAGTATTTCCTTTAGTGCTTATTCCCAAATCACAATCAGCTTCAAGGAGCAGCCGTTGAGGTCTGCCCTGAAGCAGATAGAGCAGGTGAGTGCCTATAAGTTCTTTTACAATGAGAGCCTGCCGGATTTGGACCGGAAAGTATCGTTGAATGTGCAGGATGCAACGATTGACCAGACTATGCGGCAGCTTCTGGCAAAGAAGGCTCTTTCGTATAAGCAGGAGCAGGGGAATGTAATTGCTCTGATTCGCAAGCCTGCGCAAAACGCTTCATCTGCAAAGAAAATAACCGGTATTGTTGTAGATGCCAATGGTGAACCTATTATCGGTGCTACTGTTATGGTGAAAGGTGCTTCCAACGGAGGAATTACCGATGTGGATGGTGTATATTCTCTTATGGATGTGCCCGGAGATGCCATGATTTCAATTTCCTATGTCGGATATAAGACCGTAGATATTAAAGTGACGGATAAATCGCTGGCAAGAGTAATCTTGAAAGAGGATACGGAAATGCTTGATGAGGTGGTTGTTGTGGGCTATGGTGTACAGAAGAAGAGCGATATAACCGGTTCCGTATCTTCCGTGAAATCAGAAGAATTGCTCTCTGCTCCCAATACAAGTACAGCGCAGGCTCTTCAGGGACGCGTATCGGGTGTTGTAGTACAAAACACCAGTGGTGACCCTGCTGGTGCTGTCTCTATCCGTATTCGCGGCTCAAACTCTCTGACCTACGGTAACGACCCTTTGGTGATTATCGATGGCGTACAAGACGGAAACATCGGCAGCTTGAATCCTAACCAGATTCAATCCATAGAGGTTCTGAAAGATGCAGCGGCCTTGTCAGTATACGGCTCTAAAGGTGCCAATGGTGTCATTCTTGTAACAACCAAGAACGGTACAGCCGGCAAGGCACGCATCTCTTATAACGGATTTGTTTCATTTGACCAGGTAAGGAAGAAGTTACCTTCTCTGAATGCGACAGACTATGCAACTTTGCTGAATGAAGCGAGAATTGAAAACGGGCAAAATCCGATTTTTATGCAGGATGAGATTGCCGCTTTAGGAGAAGGAACCAATTGGCAGAATGAAATATTCAGAGAAGCCATATCCCACACGCACAACGTCAGTGTGAGTGGTGGAAAAGAAGGCATATCCTATTTTCTGGCAGGGGGATATGTCGACAAGCAAGGGGTTGTCTTGAATACGGATTTCAGGGAATATACTTTCCGCTCAAATTTTAAGATACAAGCCAACAAGCGTTTGAGCTTTATACTGAACACCTTTGCTTCCTATAACAAATCACAGAAAGGTGAATATGAACAAGCTATCAGTTCGGCATTGCAATGGTCGCCCACCAAGAAGGTTTATGATTCCGAAAGCGAAGGCGGCTATACGCAGCCGGGCGGTGTAGGGCCTACTTCGTTCAATCCGGTAGGATATGCCAAGGAGTTTGTAAATGATAACTCTGCTTCCGTGTTTAATGTTGCTGTCACGGGTGAATATAAGTTTTGGGATTTCCTGAAATTTTCGACCTTGTTTTCATACAAGACCAATAGCCGGACTTCAGGCTATTTCGACAATCAGGTAGTGAACAACGGTCCGACTACGGAAGTAAGCGGAAGCAAAACGCAGTCTAATTATATTGCATTGCAAAGTACCTCAATCCTTACTTTCGACAAATCTTTCGGTAAGCACAATGTGCAGGCAACCGGTGTTTACGAAATGCTGAAAGATAGCTATGATGGCACGACAGCATCAGCCAAAGGCATCCCCGTGGGATTGGGATACAATGGAATACAGTTTGGTTCTATCTTGCAGCAGCCTTGGGCGGAAACTTCCAAAACAACCATGCAGTCGTTCATGGGACGCGTCAATTACAGTTATCAGAAGCGGTATATGTTGTCGGCTTCCGTTCGTTACGACGGTGCCAGCCAATTGGCCGAAGGGCATAAATACGACGGTTTCACAGCCTTTTCCGTAGGATGGAATTTGATGGAAGAGGCTTTTATGGAGAGATTCCGTCATGTTGTCCCCGAATTCAAGTTAAGGGCCAGCTACGGAACGGTGGGCAATGCGGCTGTTCCGTCGTTTGCCTCCCAGTTGAAGTTTACTCCCGGCTTGGATGCCAACAACAATCCTACCCTTGCCATTTCCCAGTTGAGTAATGAAAACCTGAAGTGGGAACGTACGAATGAGCTGAATGTAGGTATCGACAGCCGTTGGTGGGGCGGCAGGCTGAGTTTTTCTGCCGAGTATTACAAGAAGAAGACAACCGATTTGTTGATGTGGCAGAAGGTGCCCACGGCATTGGGAGTAGAATCTATCCTGACAAATGTAGGCGCGGTATCCAATCGGGGTTTTGACTTGACATTCGGTGGTATTCCCGTATCGACAAAAAACTTCAAATGGGATATAAACTATACGGTGAACTATAATAAGAACAAAATTCTGGAACTGGATGGCCTTTCCGATATGATGATTTACACCAGCAATGCCGACTTTCCCGGATTGGTAGGCTCTTACGTGCAGATGGTAGGACAGCCGATGGGTACATTCCTGGGCTACACCTTTGCCGGAGTGTGGAAACAGAATGAAGCGACTACGGCAGCCTTGTATGGTGCTAAGCCGGGAGATGCCAAATATGCAGATCTCAACAGGGATGGAAAAATAGATAAAGAAGACATCGGTATCATAGGCAATGCGCAACCCACATGGAGCTTTGGCTTCAACAATACATTTACCATTTACGATTTCGACTTGAACATCTTCTGGCAGGGAGTAGCGGGTAATGATGTTTATAATCAGAACCGTGTGCGCCGTGAAGTCTATTCTTCGGATGCTTTTCCTACCAATCCGGTTATAAAAGAGCATTGGACACAGGAGAACGAAACGGACATCCCGTCATTTTCGGGGACAGAATATGTCAACTCTTCCCGTTGGGTTGAAAAAGGTGCTTATCTGCGGTTGAAGAATATCACTTTGGGCTATCGTCTGCCCCGGCAACTGTTGTCGAAGATTGGATTCAATGCTGCCCGCATTTATGTAAGTGCCAACAACCTTTGGACGATAACGAACTATACCGGATATGACCCCGAGGCCAGTATGGGAACCGACGCTACGGCTGCCGGGGTAGACCGCGGCATCTATCCCTCGGCAAAGAGCTTCTTGGTGGGTTTGGATATTACATTTTAACTGATAAATTAAGGATATATTATGAAAATAAAGATGAATATAAAAAGAATGGTAGTGGGATTGATGACCGTTAGCATCTGTTGCGGATGTGCCGATTTATCGGAAGATTTGACCGGACAGCCCACATCTGACAAGTTCTTTAAGACAATTGTCGATTTCAACAGTTATATTTCCGGAGCTTATACCCCCCTTGTCAAGCTCTATGGAGAAGATGCACCCTACGTTGCGTGTGCCGGTGCTGAAGATGTATGTACCCCGGTAGTCAGATGGAAAGGATTCGAGCAGGTTAACATTAACACAGTAGGCAATCCGGAAGAAGTGACGGATATTTTATGGAACAATTGTTATTCGAGCATCAGTGCATGTAATACTACGATAGAACTGGTTGCACAGAATACGAATCTCACGGCAGAGGAGTTGAGCCCCATTGACGGCGAAGCCAAATTCCTCCGTGCTTTCGGCTATTTCCAGTTGGTCCGCTGGTTTGGTGAGGTTCCTTTACTGACGGAGGCCAATCAGAAGAATGCGTCGGTGGAACCGCAGGCTGCCATAGCTGATATTTATAAACAGATTGTTGTGGATTTGCAGTCGGCGGAAACGACGCTGCCTTCGAAGCGGGAAGACCGTACCCGTCCCACAAGCTGGACGGCAAAGTCCTTGCTGGCAAAGGTATATCTCACTATGGCAGGCTTCCCGTTGAACGACACTTCATGCTATGCGCTGGCACGTGATAAGGCTGGAGAAGTCATCAATGAGAAAGTTTATTCGTTGGAGAGACATTTCTTCGACTTGTGGCTGTATGATAACAGACAGACTAATTCCGAATTTATTTTCACCCTTTATGGCAATTCCATCAGCAGGACGGGCGGTTATCAATTCCGTGCCACTCGTCCCGATGCCAATGGTGAAGGAGGTTGGGCCGACTGGACAAGCGACAGCCGCTTCTTTGATATGTTTCCTAAAGGAGATGGCAGCCGTGTGAAAGGTACTTTTTATCTGACCATGATAGACGGAACCCCGTGGGAGCAGACAAACACGGCTCAGCCCTACGTAGGGAAACTGCGCGATGCCGGTCCTGCAAGCGGCGGATATTACAATGCGCCCATCGGGAGCGGGCAGAATGCGGATGGCTTTTACTGCATGTTGCGTTATTCTGATATATTGCTTATATATGCCGAGGCTGCCAATCTTGCAGAAGGAAGCCCTTCGCAAAAGGCTTATGATGCACTGAATGAAGTTCGCAGAAGGGCAGGCTTGCCCGAACTTTCCGGCTTGACGGCGAAACAGTTTGATGACGCGGTTCTTGACGAGCGAAATTGGGAGCTGGCGTTTGAATGTAACCGCTGGTTCGACCTCTGCCGCCGTTATCTGTTGAAAGAGAAATTGTCTCCTTGGTATCCGGAATCAACGATAGACGACCATAACTATCTGCTGCCGAAACCGAATGACCAGTTAATGATTATGACCGGAGTAAAGCAGAACCCCGGATATTGACAATAACCTTAAAAAAACGAACAAGATGAAAAAGAATATATTTTTGTTTTGGGTACTTTTAAGTACCTTGGTTGGTGGAGTGTCTTGCAGCAGCGAAGAACTGCCTGCCAATCCCACGATAGTGTCTCCGGTATCTTCTCTGGTGTTGTCGGTCGAGGGTATGGACTATGTGGCGGTGCCCAGGTTGAAGGAAGACAAGACGCTGGATAATGTATTGACCCTTGAGGTCAGAAAGGCTTCGACAAAGGCCGTTGTGAAATCAATCGTTCTTGCAGATGCCTCGGCTGAGGCTAACGTTGCCGTAGGTGACGAGGTGACTTTTACCGGCAACAGATGGGAGCTTGTCTTGAAACGCGGCATGGAAACCGGAAGCTATTTTGTTGAGATGGTCTACAATGAACCGCCGTTTATGTACTTCGTCAAAACCGGAGACTATGGACCGGAAGGAGAAAGATATTATGTCAATCCGGACAAATCGCAAAAGATTGCTTCCATCAACTATGATACCAAGTTTGAGGGATATATTGATTTGACCGGAACGAATTGGGATAATATCGGTCTTGTTGCTTCGGATTTGTCTTCCTACTACGACTTCTCCGGTGGAGCCGACGGTTCAAGCTGCTCGTTCGAGATGGTGAAGAAAGAGTCTGCCGGTGGAAATGTTTTTGCTTGCGATGGTCCTTGGGGAAACTGGACTTCCAATAACGGAACCCCCGAAATTACTTCTCCGGGCGTATGGAAGATTAATTTCGATGCGGCGACTCAGGTGATGACGCTACTCCACACGCAATGGGCGGTTACAGGCTCTGCCATCAGTTCCTTGAAGGCTATGACCTATTCTTCGGAAACGCGTCTCTGGAGCCTGGATACGGATTTGTCGCCAGGAACGCTGAAGTTTACCACCATTGCTGTCGGTTATGGCGACCCGATAATTGTATATGGAGCGTCCGAAGGACTTTCCAAACTGTCGGAAGAGGGTACGGACATAGAAATCGGGACGGCTGGGAATTATACGATTACACTGAATTTGAGTCAGCCGCCGTATTATGACTATTCAATCAAGAAAAACGGATGACACTTATGAAAAAAATTACATTATTATTGTCTTCTTTGTTCTTTTTCTCCCTTGGAACGAGTGCTTGTTCGGACGAGGCGCCATCCGGAAACACTGAAAAACCGGAACTGCCGGTCAATCCCGAGCCGCCCGTTACCCCTTCGGAGACTTTGAAAGGCTCGTTTGAAAGTAAGTTTGTGAGATATGCTAAAGGACAGAAGTTCACCGGGCAGGAGGATGATAGGCTGGTGACTACGGTATGGAAAGACACCGTATGGCAGAATGAGCGCGTGCATAAGCAGATTGTGCTTTGGACGGAATCAAAACGGTATGATGACTTGACGTACGAAATCGGCGACCTGCTGTCCGGCGGCAACCGTATTGCTTCTTCCAATCTGCATTTGCGTTTTCCATCCTATGTGTTGGGAGATGAAAAGGCTCTTGTTTGCAATGAATACCGCACGCATACTTCGGTACAGATTGCGGATAAGTTGTCCGAAGAGGCAGTCAGAACAGTGACTGCTTCGGAACCGGTAAAACTTTGGCTGACTGCCGACATTCCTGCGGGCACCGCGCCTGGAGAGTACGAAGGCACGGTCACCGTAAAATCGGGTGGTGAGGTGCAACTGACGTTCACGGTAAGGTTGCTGGTTGTCAATCATGCCTTGCCTCCGGTGAGCGAATGGGCTTTCCATTTGGATTTATGGCAGTTCCCTTTCCAGCTGTCCGGCTTGTGTGCTGATAATGGGCAAAAAGTTACTCCTTTTTCGAGTGAGTATTTCACTCTGGTGAAACCATTCTATCAGTTGCTGGCTGATGCCGGACAAAAGGTTATCACTGCCTATATCAAGGACGGCGCTTTCAACAAAGGTCAAACCATGGTTAAGTGGCATGAGGCTGCTGATGGAAAATGGAGCTTCGACTATACCGGTTTCGACAAGTTTGTCGCTCAGATGATGTCGTGGGGGATTGGCAGACAAATCAGTTGTTTTTCTCTGGTGGGATGGAACACTTCCATCGGATATACCGATGCTTCGGGCGAAGCCCGGACGTTGAAGCTGACAGTGGGGAGTGACGAATACCGGACTGTTTGGAATGAGTTTCTGGATTCCTTTGAGCGTCATCTTAAAACGAAGGGTTGGTTTGAAAAGACTGTTCTTTATATGGACGAAATCAGGGAAGATGAAATGCGGCAGGTGGTATCTTTCATAAAGCAGCACAATCCGGATTGGAAAATAGGACTTGCCGGTAGTGCCGTCTCCTCCGATGTGGAGAGTGCTTTTTATGACTACAGCACCATTTTGGGATATGACCGCACATCGACGAATGCTGTTGCCACTTTCTATACCAGTTGCGCGCAGAGCATCCCCAATGCCTATGTAAGTCTGGATAACAATCCGGCAGAGATGGTGTGGGTGGCTTGGTATGCCAAAGCCAAAGGATTGAACGGATTCTTGAGATGGGCTTACGATTATTGGACCAAGGCCGACCCGCAGGATGTGAGGGATGGAAGTAACACGGCGGGGGATTTCAGCCTGATTTATCGCAGTGACAACTCTTTGTCTTCAGTCCCCTTGTCGAGCATTCGTCTTGAATTGCTTCGCGAAGGTATACAGGATTATGAAAAAATGCGCATCCTCTCCACCAATCTGATGAATCCCGTTGTGCAGAAGTTTACGTTGACTTCGGGAAGATTCGCAGGGGAAATAGTGACGGAAGCACAAGGTATGTTGAAAAAGATTTCTGCTGAATATTAAAAAAGGATGATTATGATTAAACTTGAAAAAATATTTGTATTGCTCTTTTTGCTGGGATTGTCAGTAAGGATGAGTGCTGTCGGTCTGGATAAACGATTTCAGATACTGCCTCTGCCGCAGCAGATGGAAATTCAGAAAGGGAAAGGCATAAGTGCCGGTGAACTCTCTTTTGTCACCATGAAAGGGGAAGGAGAAATCCCGGTTCTGGGAAATATGCTGGATGCGCTTCCGCGATATGCGGTGAAAGGGGTAAAAGGCGTGACACTCTCAATGACCGGAAAGGATGTGCCCGCATCTCCCGAAGGGTATGTATTGGAAGTCTCTTCCAAAGGGGTTGCCATCCGTGCCCGTTCTCATGCCGGACTGTTTTATGGTTGCCAGACCTTGGAGCAGCTGATGGAAGACAGCCATCAGTTTTCATTGGAGATACCGGCGATGAAAATTACGGATTATCCGGCTATAGCCTATCGCGCCGTACATCTGGATACAAAACATCATCTGGACCGGACGGAATACTATTATCGCATGATTGACAAACTGGCAAGGTATAAAGTGAATGCCGTGATATGGGAGCTAGAGGACAAGCTGCGCTATACCCGTCGTCCCGAAGTGGGTGCGCCAAACGCCATCGGCAAGCAGGAAATGCAAGCCATCTGCCGCTATGCCGAAGAACGGAACATCAACATCAGCCCTCTGGTGCAAGGGTTGGGACACGCCAGTTTCATCTTGAAGCACCACTGGGAGCTGCGCGAGAGTGAAAAGAGTGATTGGGAATTCTGTCCTTCCAATCCCCGCACATACGAAGTTCTGTTCGACCTCTATCGGGATGCTATGGAAGCGATGCCACAAAGCAAATACCTCCATATAGGCGGCGATGAAATATCGGCCATCGGCATTGATGAGCGTTGTAAGGCAACCGGCAAAACGGCTTTTCAGTTGCAGATGGAGTGGCTTAAAAAGGTATGCGATTTTGCGGTGGCACACGGGCGGACTCCTATATTCTGGGACGATATGCCGTTGAAATATGCCAATCTGTGGTGGCTTCTGCACCGCAATGTGCCGGACGATGAAGTCATGAAGAACTGGAATACGGCGGAATTGGATAAAGCGATAGATATGTTTCCCAAGAACTGCATCTACATGCGCTGGCATTACGAAGACCCTACCATTCTGCCACATCGGATGCTGCTTAATTGGTATCATAAGAAAGGTCTGAAGGTGATGGGAGCTACTTCCGCGTCTACCGGGGAAACTCCGTTTATACCGCGTAATAATTCCAGGGTACAGTATATCAAGGATTTTTGCGCTTTGGTTGCCGAAAATCAGTTGGAGGGAATTTTGACCACGGCATGGGATGACGGCTCGGCCCATCTGGAAACTGTTATGCGCGGTTTCATAGCGCAAGGGGAGTATGGCTGGCATCCCGGCGGGAGGACGATAGAAGATTTCATCACAGCGCATGCCCGGCGTGAGTTTGGTTTGCAACGGAAACAGATGGATTTTCTGGCAGAGATGGAGAAAGCCGCCTTTTTCTTTGACGGAGCGCTGGTTGTTTCCGGTTCGAGGAATCCGGCTTGGGGAGTGACCGAGGCTTTTACCTTGATAGAACTGCCTGATGCCGGGGCGCCGGGAAAGTGGAGCAGGAAGTACGAGAATAGATTGGATTCTGCCCGTATTGAAGCCGCGCGCTATGAAAGAATAACCAAAGGATTGCAGGACGCAGAATCCCATGCTTTGCGCAATCGTTATACATTGGATATTTATGAGCAGACCGGACGTTTGCTGAACTATCCGGTACGGTTATTGATGGCTTTGGAAAACTATGATAAAGCGAACGGAGAGGATGAGCGTGCGGCAAGTCTGAGGCAGATTAAAAAGGTGTGTTCTTATTTTAAGGAGATGCGTGCGGAGCTTGAATCTGTATATTCGCAAACCCGCTTCATGAGCAATCCCGAGGGGTATATTGCCGACCAGAATCACCACCGCCATCTTGCTGCAATGACCAATAACAGCGATTGGCTGTATCTTTATGAACTTCCGATGGTGGAAAAAATAGAGTCGTGGATGAAGACTTTGGATGAATAGAGAAACTGATTAACCTTAGACTAAGTCTCGTGGTCTGTCGGATACAGACCGGAAAGTTTTCAATAGGTATTGTTGTTCCGGGAAAATGCGCTTTGCTGATTCCCGGAACTTTTGTATGGATGAACGGAGAAACTTTATATCTCGGTTTCTGTTTTTAAGTATTATTGAAGTATCGGAAATGTGCAGACAAGATTTGTAGTATTACAGAATTGTTACAGAATTTATCCTTACCTTTGGCGCTTTAACAAAAAACGGCTTATGGTAAGTAATATATCTTCGTGCACGAAAGCACTCGTTTTGCTGATTTCGTTGCTGGGTGTTTCGTCTTTTTCCCTGCGGGCGCAGGAGAAGGATTTTGCCACTTGGGCGAATGTCGGTTTCGAATATAAGTTGAAGCCGGCATTTACTGTTTCCGGTGGGCTGGAGTGGCGTACAAAGGATGATTTGGGAAAGACAGACCGGTGGGGGCTGAAGGTGGGGGGAAGCTATAAGCTGTTGCCTTTCCTGAAGCTTGGAGCCGGGTATGAGACGCATTACCGCAACCGGGGGGCGGATGGCTGGAAGTTCCGGCACCGCTACCGTTTGGAAGGCACTCTGTCTGCCCGTGTGCAAAGGGTGAAACTGTCTTTGCGTGAGCGCTTTCAGCATACGTTCGATGGGCATAGGGATGAGTTCCGCTTGCGTTCGCGTGCGAAGTTTGCCTATGACATTCCGAAGTGCAAGCTGGAGCCGTATGCTTCGGTCGAGATGTATAATGGTCTGAACAGGACCGAGCATTTCGGGGTGAAACGGATGCGTTATCGCGGGGGAATCACGTTGCCTCTGTCCGGGCGCTGGGAGGCGGACCTCTTTTATTGCAGGCAGTGGGAGCAGGATAAGCGGAAGAATATAGTAGGGGTGGAGTGTGCTTACAGCTTCTGAGAGGGGTGAAGTCCGGTTATCCTATTTCTTACTTTTCCGGTGTTCCTTTTTCAGATAGAAGTTGAATCCGGCGTATACTTGGAGGATGCCGAACCCGTTGTTCAGGGAGAAACTGTTCTTGTAGTAGTCGTATGTCCTGCCTACGAATGAGGTACCCACGAAGTATTTGCTGTTGTTGTATACCACGCCTGCACGCAGGATGAAGTCGATATTGAAGTTCTTGTACCAGTCGTCCGCTTCCCGTTCTTCGGTCTTCTCTATGCGCGATGTCTTGTAGGCGACCGCCGGATTGAACGACAGGCAGGCGAGACAGTTGCGGGCAAACACCCAATTGTAGGCATAGCCGACGTTGAGGCTGATGTTCGTGTATTTGATGTGCTTCACCTTCATGCCCGGATTCATGTTTTCCTGAATGATTTGGGGCAGCTTGGTATAGTCGAAGTCCAGATTGTGGGTGGATACGGAGAATCCAGCAATGAAAGAACCTGCATTGCGGCGCTGGTTGGTGGACTGGCTGAAGGCGGCCGGATAGGAGAAACGCCGGTTGTTGAAAATGTAATACAGATTCAATCCCTTCATCTTTACTTTCAATCCGTTGAAGTCTTCGGAATAATTGGAGGGAATCTCGTCGGAAAAGCCGGATACCTTGTGTATCTTGTAGTCGTTTCCGGTGCTGCGATAGAAAATGTCGACTCCCAGTTTGGAACTGTAAAGACTGAGATCAAACTCCGTACCGCGCTTTTTCTTGCTTTTCTTTCCGTAGAGCCAGTCCGTATCGACAGCCCATCCCAGGAATATCCAACGCCATCCGAAGTAAGCGCCTATCTTGTTGTGAGGGTTGGGCGAGAAACGGAGCCGCTGGTCGTCATTGCCCACGGAGTAATACTCGTAATTGGTGAAATGGTCGAGCATCAGGGCGTAATTGTACCGGTTGGGACTGATATAGGTAGTGTCGAAGTCGCTGAAGTTGAGGAATTTCTTCAATGCTTTTCTGAAGGTATTTTTATATACGATGCTGTCGCATGCGACAGAACCGTTCTCCTTGTTTTGCGCAAACAATGAGAATGTAAATAATATCCATAAGCAGAAAAAGGCCCCTCTTTGCATCTTGTTGTTCTCTCTCATTTATACAAAGCTAAATAAAATAACCGGTTTTTGAACAGTATCCCGCTAATTTTTCTCTGAAAAAGGCATCAATAATTTGTAGTTCTCAATCGGAATGACTAATATTGAACGTCTTATTGAGAGACTTTATGAATCAAAACCAGATAAAGAAGAATACGATATGAAGAAGATTATCAATCCGTGGAAAGATATGGAGGGCTACAACTGTTTCGGTTGCTCTCCCGACAATGAAGCCGGTGTGAGAATGGAGTTTTATGAGGACGGTGACGAGGTGGTGAGCATCTGGAAGCCGCGTCCGGAGTATCAAGGGTGGCTGAATACGTTGCATGGAGGCATCCAGTCCGTATTGCTGGACGAAATCTGCGGCTGGGTCGTGTTCCGCAAGCTGCAGACCGGCGGGGTGACATCGAAAATGGAAACCCGCTTCCGCAAATCCATATCGACCAACGACACGCATGTGGTGCTGCGGGCTTCGCTTCGCGAGCAGAAGCGGAATATTGCTATCATAGAAGCACGCCTGTATAATAGCATGGGCGAACTTTGCACAGAAGCCACTTGCACCTACTTTACCTTTCCGAAGGAGAAGGCGGAAGCGGAAATGCATTTCCATAGCTGCGAAGTAGAGCAGGAGGAAATATTGCCGTTGATTTAATTGTTTCACCACAGATTACACAGATTTGCATAGATTGGAATAAAAATAATCTGTGCAAATCTGTGTAATCTGTGGTGAACTAAGATGAATTTGAAAGAAAAAATAAACTTTTTGTGATAAATCTTTTGGAGTTTCAAACTTTTAGTTTACTTTTGTCGCATTAAAATCCAAAAAATATGAAGAATATCGTTGCACATCATCACCATCATCATCCTAACGAATAACTCGGTGGGCGTATGAGTGTATATGTACAACAGATGACATAACAGACGAGGCTTACCGAATATTGGTAAGCCTCGTTTTGTTTTCTGTCATCTCATTCAAAATAGTAAATAGTAAATCGTAAAATAGTAAATAACCTTATGTTAAGAATTGCAGTACAAGCTAAGGGTCGTCTGTATGACGAGACCATGTCGTTTTTGGGAGAATCGGATATAAAGTTGAGTGCCATGAAGCGCTCGTTGTTGGTGCAGTCGTCAAACTTTCCTCTTGAAGTGTTGTTTCTGAGGGATGACGACATTCCGCAGTCTGTGGCTACTGGGGTGGCTGATATAGGCATTGTGGGTGAGAATGAATTTGTTGAGAAGAATGAGGATGCGGAGATAATCAAGCGTCTGGGATTCAGCAAATGCCGTCTGTCTCTTGCCATGCCGAAGGATATTGAGTATCCGGGGGTGAAGTGGTTTCACGGAAAGAAGATTGCGACATCTTATCCGGGTATCCTTTCCGGCTTTTTGAAAGAGAATGGGGTGAATGCGGAGATACACGTCATTACGGGGTCGGTAGAAGTGGCGCCGGGCATCGGTCTGGCAGATGCCATTTTCGATATTGTAAGTTCCGGTTCTACGCTGGTGAGCAACCGCCTGAAGGAAGTGGAGGTTGTGATGAAGTCCGAAGCCCTGCTGATTGGTAACAGGAACCTGAGCGAGGAAAAGCAAGAGATATTGAGGGAGCTGTTGTTCCGTATGGATGCTGTGAAGACAGCCGAAGATAAGAAGTATGTGCTGATGAATGCCCCGAAAGAGAAACTGGATGAGATTGTCTCTGTACTTCCGGGCATGAAGAGCCCCACGGTGATGCCTTTGGCACAAGAAGGCTGGTGCTCAGTACATACCGTACTCGACGAGAAGTGTTTCTGGGAGATTATCGGAAAGTTGAAGGCATTGGGGGCGGAAGGCATTCTGGTGCTGCCGATTGAGAAAATGATAATTTAAAGCCTCGAGGATGTGTCAAAAGTATATAAACGCTTTCTTTATGTTACGACATTAGGTACGAATTACGCGAAATAGCGCGGAATCGGTAAAATGAATCCGTGAAATCCGCGTAATCAGCGCCTAATAGAAAGTCTTCAGAGAGTTTTGACACACCTCCAATAATATCATGGTTTATGCATAAATCTTTAAAAACATGTCATTATGATATTGATTAGTAATCCCGATAAATCCCAGTGGCAAGAGATTCTGAAACGTCCGGTGATGAATACGGAGAATCTGTTTGATACGGTGCGGAGTGTTATTGACCGTGTGAAGGAGGAGGGAGACCGTGCTGTGCTGGATTATGAAGAAAAATTTGATAAAGTGGTGTTGGCCTCGCTGGCAGTGTCGGAAGAGGAACAGCAGGAAGCGGAAAACCTGGTGAGTGAAGACTTGAAAGCAGCTATTCGCCTGGCAAAGCAGAACATCGAGACTTTCCACGCCGCACAACGCTTTGAGGGCAAGAAAGTGCAGACTCAGCCGGGGGTGACCTGCTGGCAGAAAGCGGTTGCCATAGAAAAGGTGGGATTGTATATCCCCGGAGGAACGGCTCCGCTGTTTTCTACGGTACTGATGCTGGCCGTTCCCGCCAGGATTGCCGGATGCAAGGAGATTGTTCTCTGCACCCCTCCGGGACGTGACGGAAAGGTACATCCCGCTGTGTTGTTTGCCGCAAAAGTGGCAGGTGTCAACCGGATTTTCAAAGCTGGCGGCATACAAGCCATTGCCGCTATGGCATACGGAACGGAAAGTGTGCCTAAGGTTTACAAGATATTCGGTCCGGGAAATCAGTATGTCACGGCTGCCAAACAGCTTGTGAGCTTGCGTGATGTGGCGATAGATATGCCGGCAGGACCTTCGGAAGTAGAAGTTTTGGCTGACGAAACAGCTAATCCGATTTTTGTCGCCGCCGACTTGTTGAGCCAGGCAGAACACGGAGTGGACAGTCAGGCTATATTAATTACGACCTCTGTCGAATTGCAACAAGCTGTAAAGGTGGAAGTGGAACGCCAACTGGCCTTACTGCCACGTAAAGAGATTGCCGAAAAGTCTCTTGCCAATAGCAAACTGATTGTAGTGGACAGCATGACAGAAGCCATTGAATTGACCAACGCGTATGCTCCCGAACATCTTATCATAGAAACCGAGGATTATCTTTCCGTGGCAGAACGTATCGTGAATGCCGGTTCCGTATTCCTGGGTTCTCTTACTCCGGAGAGTGCGGGAGATTATGCTTCGGGCACAAACCATACCCTGCCGACAAACGGCTATGCCAAAGCATACAGCGGTGTCAGCCTCGACAGCTTTATCCGCAAGATAACTTTTCAGGAGATAAAGCCGGAAGGATTAAATATCATCGGCCCTGCCATCGAGCTGATGGCTGCCAATGAACAGCTGGATGCGCATAAGAATGCTGTGAGTGTGAGACTGGGGCAGTTGGAAAATGAAAATTGAAAGTTGAAAATTGAGAGCTGATGGCTTAAAGTAATTTTAATCGTAAAATCGTAAATTGTCAAATCATAAATAACATGGTGAAAACATTACAAGAACTTACCCGTCCGAATATCTGGCGTCTGAAGCCTTATTCTTCAGCACGTGATGAATATAATGGTGCTGCGGCATCCGTTTTTCTCGATGCAAACGAGAATCCTTATAACATGCCGCACAACCGTTATCCCGACCCCATGCAGCGGGAGTTAAAGACAGAATTGTCTAAAATTAAAAAGGTGAGTCCCGATTCCATCTTCTTAGGGAATGGCAGTGATGAAGCTATCGATTTGGTGTTCCGTGCTTTTTGTGAACCCCGTGTGGACAATGTAGTGGCCATCGACCCTACCTACGGCATGTATCAAGTCTGTGCTGACGTTAATGATGTGGAGTACCGTAAAGTGCTGCTCGATGAGGATTTCCAGTTCTCTGCCGACAAGCTTCTGGCTGCTGCGGATGAGCATACCAAACTGATTTTTATCTGCTCTCCCAACAATCCTACCGGCAATGACCTGCTCCGTAGCGAAATTGAAACGCTGATTCGCCGGTTTGATGGGTTAGTGATACTGGACGAGGCATACAATGACTTCTCCGAGGCATCTTCCTTCCTTGAAAATTTGAATCAATATCCGAATCTCATTGTACTGCAAACCTTTTCCAAAGCATGGGGATGTGCTGCCATCCGTCTGGGTATGGCATTTGCCTCACCGGATATTATCGGCATCCTCAGTAAGATAAAATATCCCTATAACGTGAACCAGTTGACACAGAAGCAGGCAGTGGAAATGCTTCACCGCTATTATGAAATAGAACGTTGGGTGAAGACACTGAAAGAAGAACGGGAGAATCTGGAGGCCGAGTTCGCCGCACTGCCATGTACGGTGAAGATGTTCCCTTCCCATGCCAATTTCTTCCTAGCTCGTGTGACGGATGCCGTGAAGATTTACAATTATCTGGTAGGCAAGGGTATCATTGTCCGCAACCGTAATTCCGTGTCACTCTGCGGAAATTGCCTGCGAGTGACGGTAGGAACGAGAGGGGAGAATGAAAAATTGATTGAAGCGCTGAAGGAATATATGTAGAAGGAGTTAAAGGGAGTAAAAGGGGGGGTAAAGGGATTAAAAGGGAGTTAAAGGCCGATACTGCTGTTCTATACAAGTAATGCTTATGCAAGCAGAACTACCGGCTCTAACTCCTTCTACCTCCTTCTACCTCCTTCTACCTCCCGATAACTCCCTTTATTCCCTCAAAAAAAATATCCTTTAAAATGAAGAAACTACTTTTTATAGACCGTGACGGGACTTTAGTCATTGAGCCGCCCATTGATTATCAGCTGGACTCCCTGGAGAAGCTGGAGTTCTATCCGAAAGTGATGCGCAATCTTGGCTTCATCCGCAGCAAGCTGGATTTTGATTTTGTAATGGTGACCAATCAGGACGGTCTCGGCACCGCCTCCTTTCCGGAAGAGACCTTCTGGCCGGCACACAACCTGATGATGAAGACATTGGAAGGCGAAGGCATCACCTTCGACGACATCTGCATAGACCGCAGCATGCCCGACGACAATGCACCGACCCGCAAGCCGCGTACCGGAATGCTTGCCAAATACCTCGATAACCCGGACTACGATTTGTCCCACAGTTTCGTCATTGGCGACCGGCCTACGGATGTGGAACTGGCAAAGAATCTGGGCTGCCGTGCCATTCTTCTGCAAGATGACACGGCATCATTGAAACCCGTTTCCGAAGGTGGCGGTGCCGCTTGTGACGGACTTGAAGATTACTGCGCCCTCGCCACCAGGGATTGGGATAAGGTTGCCGAATTCCTCTTTGCCGGTGAGCGTACGGCGGAAGTACGTCGCACTACCAAGGAGACAGATATATACGTATCCTTGAATTTGGATGGTAACGGGCATTGTGACATCGCGACCGGACTGGGCTTCTTCGACCACATGCTGGAGCAGATAGGCAAGCACGGCGGCATGGACCTCACCATCCGTGTGAAAGGCGACCTCGAAGTGGACGAGCACCACACCATCGAGGATACCGCTCTTGCTCTGGGCGACTGCCTTTATCAGGCCTTAGGAAGCAAGCGCGGCATCGAACGCTACGGCTATGCCCTTCCTATGGACGATTGTCTCTGCCAGGTGTGCCTCGACTTCGGCGGTCGCCCGTGGCTGGTATGGGATGCCGGGTTCAAGCGCGAGAAGATAGGCGACATGCCTACGGAAATGTTCCTGCACTTCTTCAAGTCCTTGAGTGATGCCGCCCGGATGAATCTTAATGTAAAAGCCGAAGGGCAGAACGAACATCATAAGATAGAAGGCATCTTCAAGGCGCTGGCACGTGCGCTGAAGATGGCGGTGAAAAGGGATATTTATCACTTTGAACTGCCAAGCTCGAAAGGAGTGTTGTAGAATCGTACAGACAACTGCTGCAAAGTTACTGCATACCTTTTGCAGTGCTGCTGCAAAGCAGTTGCAGAGCCACTGCAGATGTATTGCAGAGCCACTGCAGATGTATTGCAGAGCCACTGCAGATGTATTGCAGAGCTACTGCAAATGTATTGCAGAGTTTTGCAGTTGTATGTCTCTGATTAATAGATAAGTAGTGTTATGTCACATTTAGCCCCTTTGATAGCTGATTTAGCTCTGATATTGATTTGTGCGGGGATTATGACCCTGCTTTTTAAGAAGTTGAAGCAACCGCTGGTATTAGGATATGTAGTTGCAGGATTCCTTGCCAGCCCTCACATGGCCTATACACCGTCGGTGATGGACACGGCTAATATACAGACCTGGGCGGATATAGGCGTTATCTTCCTGCTGTTTGCACTGGGATTGGAATTCAGCTTCAAGAAGATTGTGAAGGTGGGAGGCGCGGCGATTATTGCTGCGTGTACCATCATCTTTTGTATGATATTGTTGGGAGTGGCGGTAGGTACCGGGTTCGGCTGGCAACGGATGGACTGTATCTTTCTGGGCGGTATGATTGCCATGTCATCCACCACTATTATCTATAAGGCGTTTGATGATTTGGGGATGCGCAAGAAACAGTTCACGGGGCTGGTACTCAGTGTGCTTATTCTGGAGGATATTCTTGCCATCGTATTGATGGTGATGCTCTCCACGATGGCAGTCAGCCATAACTTCGAGGGTACGGAGATGCTGGGGAGCATTGCCAAACTGCTGTTCTTCCTGATACTTTGGTTCGTGGTGGGTATTTACCTCATCCCCGGATTGCTGAAGCGGTGCCGGAAGCTGATGAGCGAGGAAACCTTGCTGATAGTCTCTCTCGGACTCTGTTTCGGCATGGTGGTGATGGCTGCACATACGGGGTTCTCGGCTGCTTTCGGTGCCTTCATCATGGGTTCCATTCTTGCCGAAACGGTAGAGGCGGAGAGTATAGAGCGGCTGGTAAAGCCGGTCAAGGACTTGTTTGGTGCCATCTTCTTTGTATCGGTCGGCATGATGGTAGACCCAGCCATGATTGTGGAGTATGCGGGACCTATTGTCGTGATTACTTTAGCGGTTATCCTCGGGCAATCCCTTTTCGGGACGCTGGGTGTGCTGCTGGCGGGGCAACCGCTAAAGACAGCCATGCAGTGCGGTTTCAGCTTGACGCAAATCGGTGAGTTTGCCTTTATCATAGCTTCGCTGGGCGTGTCGCTGCATGTCACCAGCCATTTCTTATATCCTATTGTGGTGGCGGTGTCTGTCATCACCACTTTCCTCACTCCTTATATGATTCGTTTGGCAGACCCCGCTTCCAATCTTGTGGATACGCATTTGCCGGAAAAATGGAGAAAGTTCTTGACCCGTTATGCTTCAGGTTCGCAGACGATGAACCATGAAAGTCTGTGGAAGAAACTGATATTTGCACTAGTCAGGATTACGGTGGTGTATTCCATCATTTGCGTGGCGGTGATAGCTTTGGCGTTCCGTTTTCTGGTGCCTTTCGTGCACGACAGTCTGCCCGGGGTATGGGGCTCTTTGTTGGCTGCCTTTATCATCATTCTGTGTATAGCTCCGTTTCTGCGTGCTATCATGATTAAAAAGAATCATTCGGAGGAGTTCGTGACTTTATGGAAAGATAACCGTGGAAACCGGGCGCCGTTGGTGGCTACCATTGTACTGCGTCTGCTGCTGGGTGTTTCGTTTGTCATGTTCGTTATAGCCGGTTTGTTCAAGATGTCCGTCGGTCTGGTGTTTGGAGTGGCGGTGTTGCTGGTGACCCTGATGATACTCTCCCGCCAGTTGAAGAAGCAGTCCATCATGATAGAGAGGACATTCTTCCAGAATCTGCGGTACCGCGACATGCGTGCCGAGTATATGGGAGAGAAGAAACCGGAGTATGCGGGACGTCTGCTGTCGCGCGACCTGCACCTGACGGATTTTGAAATCCCCGGCGAGTCGGCATGGGTGGGCAGGACATTGGCGGAGCTGAATTTTGGAAAGAAATACGGTATCCATGTGGTCTCTATCCTTCGGGGCAAGAAACGGATTAATATTCCCGGAGCGTCTGTCCGCCTTTTCCCGCAGGACAAGATACAAGTAATTGCCACGGATGAGGAATTGAACATCTTCGGCCAGGAGATGGATAAGGTGTCTGCCATGAATGCGGATGTGATAGAGAAGAGTGAGATGATTCTGCGCCAGTTCTGTGTGGACGGGCAGTCTCCTTTCCTGAACAAGACCTTGAAGGAAGCAGGGATACGCGAGAAGTATCACTGCCTGATTGCCGGTGTGGAGCGGGGAGGGGAGACCCTGCATGCTCCCGACCCGCATGAACCTTTTGTAGAAGGCGATGTGGTATGGGTTGTAGGCGAGAGTGCCGATGTGTACAAGCTGGTCGGCCGGAAATGTGAAGGTTTCGACATGGGGTAAGGTCTACCCCATGAACGCTAATCAGAGTTTGTTCAGTATTTTGTCCATTACCCAGTTAGTCAGAGTGGCGCTTTCACCGTCACAGCCGCAGACTGACTTGCCCAGCAGGTGGTCTACTACTGCCTGTATAAGCGGTTGCTGGACGTAGGTGGGATTTTCGACAATGATTTCCTCACGCCCTCTTTCTGTGTGCAGCGCAATGGGGTCATAGGTGAATACGGAGAAACAAATCATACCTTTGTCTCCAATGATTTCTATACGGTCTTCGCGGGCGGATTCGTGGGCGACGAAACACCAGGAGCCGCTGCCTACTAGTCCGCTGTCAAACTGGAAACATGCGCTTAGGGTGTCTTCGGCAGGATATAGTCTGCCACGGTTGCTCTTGTAGCCGCTAGCTTCGAGGATACATCCGAAGATTTCCTGCAGCAAGTCTATCTGGTGGGGCGCAAGGTCATAGAAGTATCCTCCGCCGGCAATGTCCGGCTGCACGCGCCACGGCAGGTTTTCCTTGTTATGGTCGAGGTCGCGGGGAGGCTGGGCGAAGCGGATTTGAATGTTGATGACATTGCCAATATGTCCCTCCTCTACCAGTGACTTTACCTTCAGGAAGTAGGGCAGATAGCGGCGGTAATACGCGACAAAACATGGAACACCCGTTTCTTGGGAAATCCGGTTGATGCGGCAGCACTCTTCGTAGGTAACAGCCATCGGCTTCTCTATGTAGACCGGTTTGCCTGCCTTCATGGACATGATGGCGTATGTAGCATGTGAAGAAGGAGGAGTGGCAATGTACACGGCGTTCACCTCTTCGTCGTCAATCAGTTCCTGGGCATCGTCGTACCATTTGGGAATCCCTCTTTCCTTGGCGTAGGTCTTAGCCTTGTCGCCATTTCGGCTCATGACGGCCACTACTTCGGAGTTCTCTATTTTCTGAAATGCCGGTCCGCTTTTGTATTTGGTCACTTCTCCGCAACCGATGAATCCCCATTTAATTATTCTCTCGCTCATAATCTTTCCCTTATTTTACTCTTCCTCAAAATCGAATTCAAAGTCGAAATCATCCAGAAATTCCGGTTCTGTAAATTCTTCCAGACTCCGGCGGTCTTTTTTCGTTGGTCGTCCGGTACCCTTGGCACGGTTGACGAAACCGCTGACACGGCTCATCTCCAGCAGTTCATACTGTTCCGGAGTCGTTACATTCTCCATCATTTCGGCAACAAGCTTTGCGCCGACACGCTTTTCGATGGTTTGCAGCACTTTGAAGGAATAGGTGACGGGAGGCTTGCGCACCTGTATGACATCTCCCGGCTTCACCGTACGGGCAGCCTTTGCCAGTGCGCCGTTGATGCTGATGCGCCCTTTTTTGCAGGCTTCGGCGGCTATGGTACGCGTCTTGAAGATGCGTACGGCCCACATCCATTTGTCAATTCTGGCTTCGTTCATTTCTTGTTATATTGATTCATGGTGATAGCTATTCCTGCCAGGCAGAAACTTTTGATGATTTCTCCGGCTGTCTCCAATCTCTCATCCATTGTTTTCCAATCTTCATCGGTAAAATGTCCCAACACATAGTCAATCTGTCCGCCACGGGGAAAGTCATTGCCGATGCCGAAACGCAGGCGTGCATAATTCTGGGTGCCCAGCGTTGCGGCAATATGCTTAAGGCCGTTATGTCCCGCATCGCTTCCCTTACCTTTCAGGCGCAGTGTGCCGAAAGGCAGTGCAAGGTCATCTACCACTACCAACACATTCTCCAATGGAATGTTTTCCTTTTGCATCCAGTAGCGTACGGCGTTGCCGCTGAGGTTCATAAAGGTGGAAGGCTTCAGCAGTAACAGTTGGCGTCCCTTGACTGACAGTGTTGTGGTGAAACCATAACGTCCGTCGGTAAAAGTGGCACCCGCTGCTTTGGCCAGAGCATCTACTGCCATGAATCCGATGTTATGGCGGGTTTCGTGATATTCGGGGCCGATATTGCCCAATCCTACAATTAAATATTTCATAGTCAGTGCTTCCTGTTTATGAGGGTGTTAAAACTAGTATTCACCACAGATTACACAGATTAACACAGAATGAATTTAATGTACCGATAATCAAAGATGTCTATCTGTGCAAATCTGTGTAATCTGTGGTGAATTATACACTCTCGTGAGCCGTAAAAAGAACGCGGATTATCGCAACTTTCCGCGGAAATCAGTATGAAATCTGCGTTGGCTGCGTTAATCCGCGTTCCCGAATATTTAGTCTTTCTTGAAAAGAATCGATTAGTTGCCTGCAGCAGCAGCGGCACCTCTTGCAGCACGAGTCAGCTTAACGGCGCATACAACAGCTTCTTTGGCATTCAGCAATTCCAATCCTTCGTATTGCAATTCGCCAACTTTAACAGTCTTACCAAGTCCCAAGTGGGCAACGTTGATAATCAGTCTTTCAGGAATTACGTTATACAAAGCTCTTACTTTCAGCTTACGCATCTGGAGTACCAGCTTACCACCGGCCTTAACACCTTCTGCCAAACCTTCCATCTGTACCGGAACTTCCATAACGATAGGCTTAGCCTCGTCAATTTGATAGAAGTCAACGTGCAGGATAGTATCCTTTACGGGGTGGAATTGGATATCTTTCATGATAGCGTTTACTTTCTTGCCATCAATCACCAAGTCAACTACGTAGATGTGCGGAGTGTAAACCAAGTTACGCAGACCCTCTGCAGGTACAGTGAAGTGAACATTTTCACCTGCACCATAAAGTACGCAAGGTACACCGTTGTTTTTACGAATAGCTTTCAAAGCTCTTGCTTGTTCCGAAGAACGTTCTGCAATAGTTCTTGCAGTTCCTTTTACTTCAATTGATTTCATTTTAAAAATTTTTGTGTTACTCTAAATTAAGTAAATTTTTTGCTTAATTCACCATCACACGATGTGGCTTGCCACACGATGTTGCAAAAAAGCGGTGCAAAAGTACAGCTTCTTTTTGAATTATCAAAAGGTTATAACTTAAAATTCAATGTCTATCTTGATTTCTCCTTCCAATGAAGACGCTTTTTCCTCTTTCGGCAGTTCTTCTTTTCCCGTTTCGGGACTTTCAGCCTCTTCGTCAGTGGTATGTCTTGTATAGCAGCCTTGCTGTTCCTGGATGAAGCCGATGGCTTGCTGAAGTCCGTTCATGAACTTTTCAAAATCCTCTTTGTATAGAAAGATTTTGTGCTTTTCGAAACTTACCTGCGAGTCGTCTCCTTCGCCCATCACAATCTTCTTGCTTTCCGTGATGGCGAGAAACATTTCGTCTTTTCTGTTTTTCTTGACGTCTAAATAGTAGATGCGCTTACCTGCTTTGATGGATTGGGAGAATACAATCTCCTTGTCGTTCATGTCCGCTGCGTTTTTCTTCTTAAAGTCTTCCATATTATAATAGGTCTCAATTTTGATATTATCACCTTAAAACTTGTATCTCGTAGCTTTTAGCTCTTTATCGGGCTCAAAATTGACGATTTTTTTTAAACTGTCAAAAGAAAAAGACCGGATAATCAATATCTGCATTAAAAAATGTGATTTATTTATGTAAACTCATTAAAAATGCCTACTTTTGCGCCTTGTTAAAACACTAGTATTTACTTTAGAATTATGATCAACAGAGTTCTTATTCGTCTTAAGATTATACAGATTGTATATGCTTATTATCAGAACGGCAGTAAAAATTTGGACTCAGCGGAGAAAGAGTTGTTCTTCAGCCTTTCCAAGGCTTATGACCTGTACAACTACCTGCTGATGCTGATGATGGCAGTGACGAACTATGCGCAGAAGCGCATTGCGGCCGGCAAGGCCAAGCTGGCTCCTACGCCGGAGGATTTGCACCCCAACACCAAGTTTGTGGAAAACAAGTTTATCGCCCAGTTGGAGGTGAACAAGCAGTTGCTCGACTTCATGTCCAACCAGAAGCGCTCGTGGGACAATGACGAAGATTTCGTGAAGGGCCTTTACGAAAAAATTACGGCTTCGGACATCTATAAGGAATACATGGCTTCGGACGACCGTTCGTATGAAGCCGACCGTGAATTGTGGCGCAAGCTCTACAAGACTTTCGTCTTCAACAACGCCGACCTCGACGCTCTGCTCGAAGACCAGAGTCTGTATTGGAACGACGACAAGGAGATTGTCGACACCTTTGTGCTGAAGACCATCAAACGCTTCGACGAGAAGAACGGAGCCGACCAGCCCCTGTTGCCCGAGTTCAAGGACGACGAGGACCGCGAGTTTGCCCGCCGCCTGTTCCGTCGTACCATCCTGAACTGTGACTACTACCGCCATCTCATCAGCGAGAATACCCGCAATTGGGATCTGGATCGTGTGGCCTTTATGGACGTCATCATCATGCAGTGCGCGTTGGCCGAAATCCTGAGCTTCCCCAACATCCCCGTCAGCGTGTCGCTGAACGAGTATGTGGACATTGCCAAGGTGTACAGCACGCCCAAGAGCGGCAGTTTCGTGAACGGTACGTTGGACGGAATTGTTAATCAATTGAAAAAAGAGGGCAAGTTGTCGAAAAACTGATAACTTTGTCCGACACTAATTAAAAACTAACAGAAGAACCTTTATGAATTTAATGACCGTATTTCTCTTGCAGGCTTCCGTATCGGGAGGCGGTGCTGAATGGACGTGGATCATGCTGATTGCCATGTTTGCCATCATGTATTTCTTTATGATCCGTCCGCAGAACAAGAAACAGAAAGAAATTGCCAATTTCCGCAAATCACTTCAGGTTAACCAGAAGGTAATTACTGCCGGTGGCATCCATGGCGTGATCAAGGAAATCAACGATAACGATGTAATACTGGAAATCGCTTCGAACGTCAAGATCCGTATCGACAAGAATTCTATCTTTGCCGCCGCAGCCGATGCCAACGGCAGCCAGGCCGGTAAATAATCTAAAGTGAAGGCTCATGTTCGAACAGAGGAACATAAAGCGGCTTTATATAAGAATCAGAAAACAGACAAAGGACTTCCTGCTCAGTGACAAGAGCCGGGAGTTCTTTGTTTTTTTGGTTTTCTTCTTCATCGCGGCCGGTTTCTGGCTGTTGCAGACCCTGAACAACGACTACGAAACGGAATTTTCCGTCCCTGTACGTCTGAAGAACGTGCCCGAGGACGTGGTCATCACTTCGGAACCCGTTTCAGAATTGCGTGTAAGGGTGCGCGACAAGGGAACTGTCCTGCTCAACTACATGCTGGGCAAAAGCTTCTATCCCGTTACCCTCGACTTCTCCGAGTACAAGTCGGCCAATACCCACGTCAAGATACTCACCTCGCAGATCCAGAAGAAGGTAACGGCCCAGCTGAACGCTTCCACGACCCTGCTCTCCATGAAGCCCGATACCTTGGAATACTATTATTCTACGGGCGAATCCAAATGGGTGCCTGTCAGGCTGCAGGGGCGGGTAGAGGCCGGCCTGCAATACTATCTGCCCGATACCGTCTTTACTCCCGACTCTGTAAGGGTATATGCCCCGGCCGGTGTGCTGGATACCATCACCGCAGCCTATACGCAGGCCTTGCAGCTGGAGAACATTACCGATACCCTTCGTCGTCAGGTCAGTTTGGAGGTACGGCGGGGAGTGAAGTATGTGCCTGCTTCGGTCAACCTCATGCTGCCGGTAGACATGTATACGGAGAAAACGGTGGAAGTGCCTTTGAAAGGCATCAACTTCCCGGCAGGCAAGGAGCTGAGAGCATTCCCTTCCAAAGTGCAGATTTCTTTCCAGATTGGCGTGGGGCGTTTCCGTCAGGTCACGGCCGACGACTTCCATCTGGTTGTTTCATACGAAGAGCTGGTTGGTTTGGGCGACAACAAGTATACGGTTAAGCTGAAGAAACTGCCCGAGGGGATCAGTCATGTACGGTTCAACCCCGAGCAGGTAGATTTTTTGATAGAACAGGTAGGTACATCGGATTATGGCAGCTATTAGAATCGGAATTACCGGCGGCATCGGCAGTGGCAAGACTGTCGTGTCCCGTCTGTTGGAGTTGATGGGTGTGCCGGTCTATATCTCGGATATCGAGACCCGTCGGCTGATGGTGGAAGATGTTCAGATCCGTCGGGAATTGGTTTCTCTTTTGGGAGAGGACGTTTATCAGGGCGGTCGGCTGAACAAGCCTTTGCTGGCCTCCTATATCTTTGGCAGTGCCGCCCATGCCGTCCGTGTGAACGGCATTGTCCATCCGCGGGTCAAGGACGATTTTCGCCGCTGGTGTCGGTTGCATGTTTCCGACAGGTGGGTCGGTATGGAGTCGGCCATCCTGTTGGAAGCCGGTTTCCGTCGGGAAGTGGATGTAGTGGTCATGGTCAGTGCTCCCCTCGAAGTGCGCATCCGTCGGGCCATGGAGCGCGATGCTTCCTCGCGCGAGTCGATAGAACAGCGCATTCGCAGCCAGATGGACGATGGGGAGAAGTGCCGCTTGTCCGACTTTGTCATTGTGAACGATGGCGAAAAGCCCCTGATACCACAGGTTTTGTCCCTAATTTCTTCACTATCTAAAAATATTGATTACCTTTGTCGCCGCGAATGAAGCCTGCGGGCCGCCGGTCCGGCAGGACGATTTCAGGCATTACCTAATTTATTTTTGTAACATTCAAGTTTAAATAGAACAAGACTATGTTAAAGACTATTTTGTCTATTTCTGGGAAGCCCGGTTTGTACAGACTGGTTTCCAGAGGAAAGAATATGTTGATTGTGGAGTCGGTTGCCGACAAGAAGCGCCTTCCGGCCTACGGCAACGAGAAAATCATCTCCTTGGGCGACATTGCCATGTATACCGATGGCGACGATGTTCCCTTGCAGCAGGTTCTGCAGGCCATGAAAACCAAGGAGAACGGTGCGGTGGCCGCTTTGGATGTCAAGAAAGCGTCTGCCAAGGAGCTGGGTGCCTATCTGGCCGAAGTACTTCCCAACTACGACCGCGACCGCGTGCATGTGTCCGACATCAAGAAGCTGATTTCCTGGTACAACCTGCTGGTCAATGCCGGTTTGACTGATTTTGAGGAAGAAGCTGCAGAAGAGGACGCTGCCGAAGAAAAATAGAAAGAGGATCAACCTCATATTTTCTTCTTTTTTAAGTGAAGGATGTCAGGGGAATATCGTTTCCCTTGGCATCCTATTTTTATTTTTGGGAGGTCAAAGAATTCATTTAAATCATTATTGTTCATTATGACCTCATTCAAGTTAAAATTTCGTCCTTCCACCGTGTCAGGCAAGGAAGGTACCTTGTTTTTCCAGTTGATCCATCGCCGGATTTCCCGGGCCATTTATACGGATTGCCACATCCGGCCCGACGAGTGGGATGGCATGGCTTCCTTTGTCCGGATTGTCGGTACGCCTGCCCGTCAGTCCCAGCTCGGGCTGGTGGTTTCCCGGGTCCGTTGGTTTGCCCGGCAGCTCGCGGCCATTGTGGCGGAAAAAGAGGCCGTCGGGCTTCCCTATACCGCCGACGACGTCGTGTCGGCTTTCCACAGCCTGCCTCCTTGTCAGACCTGGTTCGGTTTCATCCGTACCGTTGCTGCTCAGAAAGCCCAGGCGGGCCGTTGGGGTACGGCCAAGACATACCGTGACGCCTTGAACAGCTTTTCGTCCTTCCGTCGGGGCGAAGACCTGCCCCTCGATGCGTTGGACGGCGAACTGATTTCCCGGTACGAATCCTGGCTGAAGGGGCGTGGGCTGAAGCTCAATTCCTCCTCCTGCTACCTGCGCACGCTCCGTACGCTCTACCGCAAGGCGGTCGAGCTGGGCCTGACCCCCGGCAGAGATATTTTCCGTCATGTCTTCACCGGCTTTGCCCGTACCTCCAAGCGGGCCATTCCGTTGGAGTCCGTTCGTTCCATCCGGCTTCTTCCCCTTCCATCCGGTTCGTTTCTGGCCTTTGCCCGCGACCTTTTCCTGTTGAGCATCTATTTGCAGGGCATGTCGTTTGTCGATCTGGCCTATCTGCGGAAGACCGACATCCGCAGCGGTCAGTTGCAGTACAGTCGCCGGAAGACACGCCAGACCCTGAGCATCGGTTGGGAGCCCTCCATGCAGGCCATTGTAGACGCGTACGCCCGTCATACGGCCGGCAGTCCCTATCTTTTGCCCATCATCACCCGTCAGGACGGTACGGAGCGCCGCCAGTACGAACGGGTGGAGCACCACGTCAACCGCTGTCTGAAGAAAATCGGCGGGATGGTGGGCTTGCACATTCCCCTCACCACCTACGTAGCCCGCCACACCTGGGCCAGTACGATGCGCGACCTCGGTTACGACCTTTCCATTGTCAGTACGGGTTTGGGGCACGAGAGTCTGAAGACCACCCAAATCTACTTGTCTACCATCGACACCGCTGCCGTATGCCGGGCCAACAGGAAGATGATTGGAGCCATCGTTGGGTCATGATAGAAGAAAAATGTCAGATGGATTGGCGGTTGTATACTATGAAACGTATATAAATTATAAAATATCAAATATCAAATATTTACATTTCAAGCATGCGTGTTTTAGTCAAACAACGGGCAGCGGAAATGATTGTTTTTTTTATTTTTATTGACTAAGCAAAGCTCCGTATTGTTTTTTTTGCTACCTTTGCCCCCGAATGGATGCTTCATAGTATACAACGTACAGGGACATCCTTTCGGGAAAAAATTGAATGATTTGTTTTTCAAACGTTTGTGGTATGCAGATGATTTTTTGGAAGCCGGTTGTGCTTCGTTCATTTCGCCACATAACAACGGTGGACATTTGTTGCTGAGGTTACTCCCGAATACCGCCGTTACACCTGGAATAAGGTACATCAGAACTCTTGTGCAACAGTCATGAGGGGAACATGGAATATGCTTTCAGACGTAGAGACTACAGACAGAGGAATCCGTTCCTTTAGTCCCGACAAGCTCAATCGGGTGGAGTTCCAGTGGTTCGTGGTTCGCTCCTTGCCCCATCAGGAGAAGAAGCTGGCCGCCTTGCTGCGGCAACACCAACCGGAAATCCCGAACATCCTCGAGGTCTATTGTCCCACGCGTACCACGGTCGATGCGGATGGCCGGAGCAAGGATGCGCACACCCCTTTGTTTGCCGGCTATGTGTTTGTCCTTTCCACCCAGCAGGCACTGGTCAGCTTCATGCACCGCCATTATCCCGAAGGCGCCATTTTGTACGACCGCCGGAGGCAGCCCGGACGCAAGGCCTCTTTCCTGACCATTCCCGAGCAGCAGATCCGCTTTTTCAAGGATTTCAATGAAAACTATGCCGATCAGGCCATCATTCTCGAGCGGCCCTATACATCCTATGCCTTCAATCCCAAAACCCACGAGCCCAATGAAATCGTCAAGGTGCTCGACGGTCCGCTGAAGGGGCGCGAAGGCTACCTCACCCGTTTCCGTCGGGGGCGCAGCCTTGTGTTCAACATGAAGACACTGGGCGCCGGCCACTATTTTGCCGTTTCCATCCCCGACATCTGGAACTTCCCCGTCGTCCGTCTGCACAATGCCGAAGGCGACCGCCAGACCCTCGGTACCGTCAAGGAACGGGCCGTCGACCTGCTCATCGGCATGCTCCAGGCCTGCGGCTATGCCGACCGCACGCTTTCCATGCTTTCCCAGGTCATCGATCTCCTTGTACCCAAGCCCCTGCTGGCCGATCTCTGCCGCACGCTCACGGCGCAGGGTCATGCCGGCCTGGCCCATCGCATAGCCGGTCTGGATACAGCCGAGGCCGAACTCCTGCTGAACCTCGTCCGTTACGAACGCGACAATCCCGGCTACGTTTGCAACCACGCCCCGCGGCACACCCTTCGTCCCTTCCTCACCCCCACCTCCGGCGTGCCGGTGGAAGAGGGTAGTGGCGAAGCCCGTCTGGCCCATGCCGCCTTCACGGAAATCATCCGCCGCGTGCGCGTCACCGAGCCGGCCTATTATCCCAGCCGTGGGCAGGAAGCCTCCCTCACCACGACCTACTACGCCCACATCGGCAGCCTCCGCACCCCGGACGGCTATACGCTCTTTGCCAATTGGGACGCCTTCCTGGCCGAATACCTGCTGACGCGCGACAAGGCCAACGAGCGCCTCGTCCACGGCACGTCTCAGGCCGATTCCTTCCGCAATTTCGCGCCCACCTTCTACCGTGTGCTGGCCGACCCCTGTTCTTCCGTGCAGGTCCGTCCCCGGTTCCGGGTCGGCGACGAAACCCTTAACGTCCTGGCCATTCAGTCGGCCGACGACGCCGGTCCGGCCCTCGACCGGCTGGTAGACACCTGTGTCCGCATCTGTCAGGAAATCAATGCCACCACCCATCTGGCCGTCTGGCGCCGCTACCTGCGCAGCGTCTGGCTGCACAGCTGACCCTCTATACCGTATGGAGAAATACCAGAACATCACCGAAGAAGAAGCCCGCAGCTACCTTGCCTTCTATGTCACGGACGCCGGCAGGCTCGATGCCTATATCGCCCGCCTGCATTCGGCTCCCAACCTGAAGGCCGTGGAGCGCATTTTCATTACGATGGTCCGCGACGAAGGCATTCCCACCTACCTCCTCACCCATCAGGAGTTCTACATGCACGTACGCGTCTTCTTCGGTCACCTCAAGGCAGCCCGCACCACGCTCCACGAACATTTCGTGAAGATTCAGCATGCCGTAAAGGCCCGGCCCTCGTTGGCCGACAGGCGGGCCTTGCTGAACAGCTTCTTGTCCGAAGGCATTGAGATACCCGCTCCCAAGCCCGGCGAAGAAGTACGCTATACCGTCGAATTGGTCATCAGAATGTCCAAGGACAGTCAAAAATTGTTGGTGACTATAGCCGGAGCAGTAGCCGGATGTCTCCCGTTGCCATTATTCGGTCTGTTTTATCAGCCTCTTTCCTTGTTCCATACAGATTCTTATACGTTGACAGGCACTCCGGCTGAATTGGTCACTTCGTTGGAACAGTTCTCTGCCCTTTGGGAAGACGATAAGGGAGTGAAAATAGAATACCGTTCCCCCTTGACGCACCGCAAGCGCCTCACAGTCCGTCAGGCGTTGGATTTGTTGCGTCAGGAACCGCAATAGTTATCATCGGCCGATGATAACGTTATCGATGGCACTTGATAACGTTATCGTGGGCACTTGCAAAGCTTATCAAATTTTTCTTGAAATATATGTCCTCTACCGCCAATCGCGTCATCAAGAATACCGGCTTCCTATATGCCAAGATGGGTATAACGATGTTTATTTCGTTGTATACCACCCGTCTCATTCTGAATTCCCTCGGAGCCTCCGACTTTGGTATCTTCAACATCGTAGGCGGAGCCATCGCCATGCTTGGCTTCCTCAATACAGCTATGGCCAGCGCCACCCAGCGCTTCATGTCCTACAGCGAAGGCGAAGGAAACAAAGAGAAGCAGAAAAGCATCTTCAACGTCAGCTTTATCCTCCATTTGGGCATTTCCTTTGTGGTAGGCATCGCCCTGCTCATTGCCGGTTACTTCTTCTTCAACGGCATTCTCAATATTCCCGACGACCGTATCTTTGCAGCCCAAGTAGTGTATGGCAGTTTGATTGTCAGCACCATGTTTACCGTGATGACCGTCCCCTACGATGCCGCCATGAATGCCCATGAGAACATGAAGTATTATGCCATAGTGGGCGTCTTCGAATCTTTCCTGAAATTAGGGGTAGCCTTTGCCTGTGTCTATACCACTTCCGACAAGCTGATTGTCTATGGTTCCCTGATGGCCAGCATACCCCTGATTACGCTGACCATCATGCGTGTGTATTGTCACAGGCATTATGAAGAATGCGTGATTGCGCCCCGTACCTATTGGAACAAAGGACTGATGAAGGAAATGACTTCGTTTGCGGGATGGAATCTATTTCAAACGGCAGCAGCCATGATAACTAACAACGGGGTCGGAATCGTCATGAATATGTTTTTTGGCACTATTATTAATGCAGCACAAGGTGTAGCGAACCAAATTTGTGGCCAACTTATGACATTAACAAACAACCTGTCAAAAGCCATCAATCCTATCATAACAAAGACAGAAGGTAAAAGAGACCATGAAAAAGTCCTAAAATTTGCATCAACAAGCTCTAAAGCGACCTATTTCATAACATCGTTGTTTGCTCTGCCCGCCATTATCACAATGCCCCTACTTTTAAAGTTTTGGCTTAAGAATGTACCAGATTATGCCGTTTTTTTCGCACAATGCCAACTTATCATATCAATGTGCGAACAACTTACAGCAGGATATAATGTTGCAATAACCGCGACTGGGAAAATCAAAGGCATTTCTATTACAAAGTCTATCGTAAAATTCTCCTTTCTTCCCCTCTCATATTTTCTTTTCAAATTGGATACATCCATTATAATAGTGTATTGCTTCCTTGTTCTGATACAAGGAGTATTCAATGGGCTTATAGTTCCTCTATATTATCTGAATAAAACATTCGACTACACTTATTTAAGATACATAAAAACGACTTTTCTTCCTTGCCTTACAAGCAGCATATTCATCCTGTTAATTGGATATATCTTTAAATTCTTGCTTAGTGGATGGGGACAATTGATAACAGTTTTTACAATCTGCATCATAACCAATATTCTCTTATTTCTCACAATTTGCCTGAACAAAGAAGAGAAGAGCATTGCCATCCAATTAAAATCAAAAATAAAAGGGATTATACAACATGATTAAACTATCCAACAAGTCTGATTGTTGTGGATGTACAGCATGTATTTCAGCCTGCCAGCACAATGCTGTTACTATGGAAAAAGACGAGGAAGGATTCTTATATCCTCATTTCAATCAAACAAAATGTATAAACTGTGGTTTATGTAAAAAAGTATGCCCAATTATTCAATACAAATCAACTCCAAAAGCCGGAAATCCAGGAATTTATGCCACTATCAATAGAAATCCGCAACAATACATGCAATCTTCTTCTGGAGGTATTTTCATCTTATTATGTGAATATATCCTATCGAAAAATGGTATAGTCTGTGGCGCTATATATGACAAAGAATTTAACGTAAAGCATTCTTTTGCAAAAACATTAGAAGAATGTAGAGCCTTTCAAGGATCTAAATATGTCCAAAGTGATATAAGAGGAATCTACCCACAAATTAAATCCTTACTAAAATCAGGTACATTTGTACTATTTTCAGGTACACCCTGCCAAGTAGCCGGACTCAAACTATATCTGCATAAAGATTATGAGAATCTATATACTGCGGACTTAATTTGCCATGGAGTACCTTCTCCGAGAATATTTCAGGATTATTTAAAATTCATCAAAGGAAAGAAAGATATTGCAGCAATCAACATGAAGTCAAAATCCGACCACAAGGGTACAGCCATAAGGATTGACTTCACCAATGGCAAATATATTCGCCAAACACTTAAAACAGATTTATGGAATAAACTTTATTTTGGACATTTAATTATCCGACCTTCATGCCACGATTGTCCATTCACTCACTTTAACCGAATAGGCGACATTACAATTGGTGATGCATGGGGAATACATAAATATTATCCAAATTTTCACCCCAATCAGATGGTTTCATTAACTTTAATAAATTCACCCAAAGGACAATTACTATTCAACAATATACAAAACAATTTAGATTTTATCTGCATAAATAAAGAGGAAAGCAGGCAACCTCAATTAGAATACCCAACCAAAGTATCTCCTAAACGAGATTCCTTTTGGAAAGATTATTCACAAAAAGGATGGACATATATTGCAATAAAATATTTAAATTATACAATATTTTCTCGTCTTAAAGAGAAGGCTAAACAGTATATTAGAAGTTAGAATATTATTATATAACATGCTTAAATAGGCCTGTATAAACTAGATTAGTACTTATGAAAATAGGAATCATTACCTTCCATAATGCCCTGAATGCCGGTGCAGTCCTTCAAGCCTATGCCCTGCAAACTTTCTTATCCCAATTAGGCCATCAAGTTGAGTTTATCAACTATAGCCCTATCAGAAGATACTCTTTTCGAGACTATATCGCCAAATCTCCTCTTGTCATGTTTAACAAGTGGAGGAATATCTTCTATGGTAAAAGGTACACCAAGCTGGGTAACTTTAATAAGGTCCTCTCTTTAAGTCCCCAAACTTATTTAACCTATGAAGATTTGGTCAGGATGCCAATGGATTATGACCTTTACATTGCAGGTAGTGATCAAATTTGGAACTTTTACACTTCGTTGTCTCCCGTTTATCTGCTTGATTTTGTTCCTGCCAACAAGAAGAAAATAGCATACGCCGCCAGTATGGGGCAATGCCGAATAGACAAATCACAGTATACCACCTTTAAAGACAAGCTGATGAAATTTGATGCAATCAGCCTTCGGGAAAAAAATGGAGTCAACTTTGTCAACTCACTATTACAAGGGGAAAAACAGGCTATACAGGCATTAGACCCTACACTACTGACCGATGCCAGCATCTATAATCCAATCATAGAAAAGACAGAGGCCGGAAATAAGCCCTATATCTGTACCTATATTTTGGCAGAACTGGACAAGGAAAACGCCGATATTATTTCCTACATAAAAGCTAAATTGAAGCTTGACATTCTTAACATAAGAAATCCTGACTCCTACATTCATCTTCATAAAGCAAAAAATAAGATTGTCACACCTTACCAATGGCTGTATGCCATTAAAAACAGTGAATTTGTCATATGCTGTTCGTTTCATGCAGTGGTATTTTCGCTTATTTTTCATAAACCCTTTATTGCATTAGTGCCACCCAACCACAAAAATAAAGGTGGTAATATGAGAATCAATACCCTTCTGGAAGATGTAGGCTTACTTAATCGTATTATTCCTCATTTCGATACAGAACAAATCAATCAAACAATAAATTCTTCAATCAACTGGAATGAAACAGATAGAAGAATAAAAGACCTGCGAAAACCCTCCATAGATTTTCTTAGAAGTAATTTAAACTAAACAACAGTTATGATTTCAGTCGTCATTCCTCTATACAACAAGGCCCATACCATTGTAAATACACTGAATACTGTATTTGCCCAGACCTTTCAGGACTTTGAAGTGGTTATCGTAAACGATGGTTCTACCGACAACAGTGTAGAAGTAATCCAACAACACTTCAATGATCCAAGAATCAGAATCATCCACCAAAAGAATGCGGGAGTAAGTGCCGCAAGGAATAAAGGGATTTTGGAAAGTAGAGGAGAATGGATTTCCTTTTTAGATGGTGATGACGAGTGGCTACCCTATTACTTGGAAGAAGTAAACAACGCAGCAAATAAACTGCCCAGGAATGGCATTATTATTAGTGGAAGATTCTCACAGAACTACTCCACTAAATATAGGACATACAACATACCTGTTCAATATTTCAACAAAATAAGCCAAATTAACTTCTTTGAGAATCCACATGTATATTTCCACATAAGTTCAACCACTATTAAGTCATCCATACTTAAAGAAAACTATCATACGTGGGGACAATTCATTGAAGGGCAAAAATCAAATGAAGACTTTACATTTATTTTCAGAATAGCCTTACATGAAAAAGTTACATACATTGGTAAGCCACTCAGTATCTATAACGGAGCAGTTGTCAATCAAGCGACATCTACGTTAAAGGAAATGCAAAAATTAAATGATTATATTTTATTCAACAATCTTGTCATACAAGAATTCTATAACAATAAGGAATGTGATAGGACATTCAAAATTTTTATGAAATATGCCTTCAGACACACTCTATTAGGTTATTTAAGAAATAAAGAATATAACCATATTATCTACATATTAAGAAACCTCAGCAATCAATCAAAAAAGATGTTGATAAATTGCTATGAATATTTCCTTTTCACAAATAAGAGCGTGAACATCATTGCCATATATTACATACTATTTACTAAACTTATTTGGCGCCTACACCAATATCCAAGAGTAAAATAACAGATGCTTAAAACGTAATTATAAAATTATAATTCCCAACATGATACAATCAAAATCAGATTTAAAGTTTTATCTTCAACAAGATAAGCGTTATTACCCTAAGCCGACTTTACTGGCTTCTATTCTTCAACACCCCAAATATCTAATATATAAATATATAGAATATACCAGAAAGGCTGAATATATATCAAATGTGATTGTACCCAAACATCGGATAATGGGAAAAATACTTCTTACGTATTACCATTACAAAATGCATAAATTATCATGGAAATTAGGATTCCAATTCGTAGAAAACACTTTCGGGCCTGGACTAAACATTTATAATTACGGTCCGATCATTGTTAATCCCCATGCTAAAATAGGCAGCAATTGTACCATCTATCCAGGAGTGGTTGTTGGAGGTAAAGTTGAAAATGGCTATCCTACGATAGGAAATAATGTTTTTATAGGAGCTTCAGCAAAAGTTCTTGGAGGAGTACGAATAGGAAATAATGTATATATCGCACCAAATGCATGCGTTGTAAAAGATGTACCGGATAATCACGTTGTGGGAGGGGTTCCAGCAAAAACAATCAAGATTAAAGATTAAGTAATGAAAAAAATCACTCCATCCAAAATAAGGCGTAAACTCTGGGGAAAAATAGTACGATTTACCCGTAATCATTCCTTATACCCATACATCTACCGGTCTTACTGGCACTACTTGCTGCATAAAGGTAAAACAGATATAAATACCACTTGCTACTATGCAGCCCGTCCCAATCCAGGAGCCGGTATCGGTCATCAGATGGCCAACTGGATAGCAGGACTATGGTATGCCAAACAATTCGGTCTTAATTTTGCCCACCTCCCCTTCTCTACACCTCAGTGGGAAGATTTCTTGGGCTTTGGAATAGGTGAACAGTCGGTGCAGGAATTGAAGAAACAAGGTTATAAAACTCGCAAACTACCCTTGTTTAATGAAAACAACGCAACTGAAATGGAGCTGAATCGAAAAATCATTCAGTCTTATGCAGGAGAAAAAGTTGTATTCATTGCCGAACAAGACCAATTTTATCGGAATCAGTATGGAGTGATGGATGAACTGAAGCAGAAGTTCTATCAGGCTCCGGCCCGAAAGAAGGACCGATTGATTTATTCATCGGAAAACTTCAATATCGCCATCCATGTACGAAGAGGGGACATTATGGCAGACCCAACCAACCCCAATTTAGTGATGCGTTATCTAAGCAATGACTATTTTGAAAAGGTATTGCAACAAGTATTGGAGAACATTCATACGACCAAGCCAGTTCACATTTATTTCTTTTCCCAAGGAAAGCCAGAGGATTATCCCGAATTCACACACTTCCCCAACTTACACTGGTGTTTAGACATGAATGCACAAGATTCTTTCTTACATTTTGTCTATGCAGACTTATTGATTACCAGCAAGAGTTCCTTTTCCTATAAACCAGCTCTCTTGAACAACGGCATTAAGGTCTGTCCACGTAATTTTTGGCATGGTTATCCCAAAGGTAAAAATTGGATATTATGTGATAACGAAGGGAATATACTCCGTGATATAGAATAAAAGACAAATGACAGACTTAACAAGAAATATATTAATAACCAATCGTATAGATGTAGAAGGGCAAAAGCAATATTTGAATAAAATCATTATTGTACTGTGCCTGCTATTTGCAATATGCCCTGTTGCAACGACTATTGTATATATGGCATTCAGAATGATGAACCCATATAAACAAAATAAATTGGATTTTCTTACCTTCGTTTTCATTGCAACATGTGCCTGCTTACTACAATCTACACGTATTTGGGATGTACAACAACCATCCGATTGGTATAATGACGGCTACTGGGGACTATTTAAGGAAGTAAAAAACAAGAGTCTTGTAACCTATTTAGCCGCTGGGGTCAAAGAACCTGGATGGAGAATTATAAATTATATTGGATATTACATTTTTGGTGATTCCTATTTCCATTTTGCCAACACATTGGCCATGTTAAGTTTGTTCATTACATCATATGCCATATATAACTATTGGAGGTACCTGAATAAATCAAGTATTATTTTGGTTTGTATGCTATCTTTATTCGTTTTCTTCACCGAATATTGGTCACAACTAAACACCATGTTACGCCAAATGTTTGCCATGAGTTTAATAACTTATGCAATGGTTTATAGAGTTATCCATCAGAAACATATTTGGTGGCTTATGATATTGGCCTGCCTGATACATACTTTTGCATTTATTTATTTGTTCTTAATGGTTTTACCTATTTTATACAAAAAAATAACAAAGAAAGGTTTTTTCATTCTTGGCATAGGTGGTTCTATTCTATTTTTCTTACTGAAATATGTATCTTTCTTTAGCGTCATATTCTCCGACATTTCATTTGTATCCTATGGTTTCAACCGACTTGCAACGGCTGCTGACCCTTTAGATCAAAATTTTTTAGATTCAACGGCTGTGTTTCTTACATCGTGTTTCATCATAAGCATATGCATATATAAGAACTATTATCTTGTACCTGACAAGAAAAATATTTTCTTTACCAATCTATTGATGATTATAATGTTCGTTTGCATTTTATTGACAAACTTTATGCCAGAAATTATGGGACGCATATATGTTAGTAGATTCTATCTCTTCCCATTTGTTTTACCCTTTCTTAAAGTTAAATCTAAGGCACTTACATACATCTATTTAATTTCTGTAATCCTATTCTTTTCTATCAGGTTCTTTCTCAATTTTGATACGATAAGAGGTGGAGGGTTCTTTCCTCCGATAACTGATATCGCCACATACAGTATAATAGATTTCATTTTATAATCCTATTTGATGAAAACCGCACATTTAATTTTAAAAATCCTCCGTAAGCTTTATACCAAGACTTTTGGCGGATACCAGCTTCCTCCTTTACAACGGGAAGAAGATCCTGACAAGGCTTCAGAAATGATTTATCAATTATTATCGCAAGACAAACCCTGCATGATTGCCCGCTTCGGTTCTACCGAAATGAATGCCATCATCAACTATTTAGGTGTAAACTCCCAACAACATTCCATCTGGAAATTCATTCAAGGCAAGCAACCGGAATGGTGGTGGAACAAAAACATCATGAACCAGATGCAGCAATGGAGCGGTTTCTTTCCACCGACACCCGAAAATATGCAACGCTTCGGAAAGATAATGCTCGAGGACGCAAAGGAAGTGGATTTGTTAGGAAGTTGGTTGAAAGAAGAGTCCTACATCGCTCAATATATCAATAAAGCCCGACTGGTCCATTTACGATTACTGGAACCCTTTTGGACCAATAATTCAAATTCTTGGACGAAAGCATTAGAAGGGAAAAAAGTTTTGGTTGTACATCCCTTTGCCCATCTTATATATAAACAATACACAGAAAGGAGAACTTTATTGTTTGACAATCCCAACATTTTACCATTGTTTGATTTACAAGTCATTCAGGCGGTACAAAGTTTAGGTGGAGAGAAGAATGGTTTTAAAGATTGGTTTGATGCGCTACAATCAATGGAAGACCAAATAGACGCTTTAGATTATGATATATGTTTGATAGGTTGTGGGGCATATGGTTTTCCTTTGGCTGCTCATGTAAAGAGGAGAGGTAAAAAAGCATTTCATCTTGGAGGAGCTTTGCAACTTTTATTTGGTATCAGAGGAAAACGATGGGAAAATCCTAACTATGGGGTTAAAGAATGGAATATACCCTACGGAAGTTATTCAACACTCATGAATCCGAACTGGATACGCCCTGGTGAGTTGGGACGTCCTCAAAATGCGAATCAAGTGGAAGGAGCTTGTTATTGGTAATATATCTGGTAATAATTGCATTGATTATTTTAATTCACTTAACAAAACTGCAATACAATGAATCTCAAAAAAATGGCTCTGAGAGCATTATTCATGCCATTGGGGTTAATTAAAGAACTGATTAATATCAGCAATCAAGGGGCAAGAGATATACTAAACAAAATGAAATTTCCTCATGCTATTATCGATGACGGATGCTGTTTTACAGATGATTCAACCATTGGAGACTGTTCACATGTATTTTCAAATTGTATTATAAATCATAGTTGTATTGGTAATTATACATATGTAGGAAGAAACAGCTTGATTCAAAATACGTCTATTGGAAATTATTGTTCTATTTCGCACGAGTTTAATTGTGGTTTAGGAAATCACCCTTTAGATCAATTCTCTACTTCTCCTATTTTTTATAGGAGAAATAATCCTCTTCATTTATCCATTATAACAAAAGATATTGAGTTTCAAGAATACAAGCCAATTTCAATTGGACATGATGTCTGGATTGGAGCACGAGTTACGATTTTGGATGGTGTTAATATTGGAAATGGAGCTGTTATTGCTTCTGGTGCTGTAGTTACAAAAGACGTCCCACCATATGCTGTGGTAGGGGGAGTACCTGCAAAAATAATTAAATACAGATTAACTAAAAACTCAAATGCCAATATTCAGAGTAATTGGTGGTGTAATGACCCACATACGATTTTATCTACTATAATAAACAAATAATTCTATTAATTGTATAGATGAAAGGGGGAATTCTGTCAATTCTGTCTATCCCCTTATTCCTTTATCTTGTTACAAAAAATGGGGAGGCTTTTCTGATGTTTACGAATAGCTATGGCAACTATCTTTACGCCATTCCCGCTGCTATACTGGGAATCCATATTTTTATTGTATTAGTTACTGTGTTGAATAAATATAGTTTGTTGCCAATCAAGTTCCTTTCTTTTTTTAGTAAAAACAGTCTTTTGCTCTTTCCTCTTCATTTGATGTTTATGAGTTTATACTCTAAGTTGTTCGAATTCTCTCGAATCAATTGTCTCGTACAAGAGGGATGTTTTAGTTCAGGAATCATGCTATTTTTGATAATTCTATCTGTTTTAATAGCTACTCCATTTATCAATAAATATTTGCCGATACTTACCGGTAATTATGTTCCATGTTAGTATAATATCAATCATAACAAGAAATAATATTATAATTTTACTTTCTTCGATTTAGTTATGGGAATCTTTTCTAATAGAAATACTACGCGTAGAATAACAACCAAGGACTTTTATTTTGGAGCACCTGAGGCTGAAGGAGAAAATCTCAAAGGATGTTCATTAACAGATTATTTTGAGGATTATCTAGATATTCTTGGAGAATTGCAAAAAGGGAAATTCATATTTGTCGGAAGAAAAGGAGTTGGAAAGTCTGCAATAGCTAAATTCATAAAGGACAAATCAGATAATTCAGATGATTCTTTTGCTACAATTCTTAGAATTAGTGACTTAAAACTCGAGAAACACATACAATTTGATGGAGAGTCGGACCATTTTGAAACTCTATTGTTTGAATGGTTAATCCTTATCAATACTGTTAAGCTGATTGTGAATAATAAATGTGGAATGTATACTGCAGAATATGATAAATTGAAAAAGTTTCTTGAAAAAAATACTGGTTCTGTTGAAATTGATAAATTTCAAGTAAATGAAAAACTCATAAAATCTGGAGGAGAAATTAATTTCGGTATTTTAACTCATAGTTACGGTGGCGTTCTAAAAAAATATTTTGATACTAAAACAACGAAAGCTCCTTTTTACAAACTGATATCTCCATTAAAAGATATATTAAAAATAATTTTAGAATATTCAGCGAATCAGGACTTCGAGTTTTGGTTGTTATTTGATGATCTTGATATAAATTATGATATAAACAGTGATATAGATAATCAAAAAATCATAGAACTTATACGGATAGCAAAATATTATAATAATGAGATTTTTAAAAAGAACAATGCCAAAATTTTAATATTCATTCGAGATGATATTCGTAATTTCATTATCTCTAAATATAGTGATTCTGCAAAAATATTCAACAGTTATGAAATTATTATTAATTGGTACAATCATACTCTTTCTTTAACGGACGAGAACAAAAATCCTTTAAAGAGAATGGCAAACAAAAGAATTGAAATAAATTTTCAAAAGCATAATATAGCAATTCAGGGTGATGCATGGGCAGCTCTTATCAAAAATGAAAACTATGGAGCATCCCATAATTTTAAATCCTCTTTCAAATACATTTTAGATTTTACATTCTATAGACCTCGTGATATTATTACTTTTTTAAAAACAATCAGTTCTGAAAATTATTCGTACCCAATCCAATCTGACACGTTAAAGAAAATCCTCGAAAAATATATAGAAATAAATATTTCTGAGATTAAAAGCGAACTTAGCCTGTTTTTTAAGGAAACAGATAAAGATAAAATCTTTAGAGAACTTTTTCCTTTCATTGCAAATAATTCGAGATTAAGCTACAACGAAGTTTTGGAAAAGATTAGCGACATTGGATTCTCTTTAGATTGTCATACTGTTATGAAATTTTTGGTCGGTTATTCACTTTTAATATATCAGAGTCAACAAGGAGAATTGTTTTTTAACTATAGAGAAGATAACATAGAGGCATATGATATTGAAGATTTTACTATTTCCTTGCCCAAATGTATTTATCATTATTATAGACCAATAAACTAGTAGTTTAAAGTTATCATTGAAAAGGATTCTATCATCGGTGTCGGTTTGATAGTAACAAAATCTGTTCCCGACAATCGGATGTAGGCAAGAAGTTTAGCAAAATACATTTAAAATATAGAATGATGACGACACAATCCATAGCCGTTCTACTTACCGTACACAACCGCAAAGCCAAAACGTTGGAATGTCTCCAACGATTATATGCCCAGTTGCCATTGGATGGATATCAAGTGGATGTCTATCTGACCGATGACGGTTGTACCGACGGAACACCTGAAGCCATCAGACAACAATTTCCACAAGTACATATTATCCACGGTGACGGAAATCTATTTTGGAACCGAGGAATGTATACCGCGTGGCAGGAGGCATCCAAGAAAGATTATGATTTCTATCTGTGGCTGAATGATGATACATTTGTTTATCCCAACATGCTCTCTACCCTCCTTCAAACCTCCCAGCAAAAGGAGGACAAGGCCATCATCGTTGGCCCAACCCAATCAGCAGACCATAAAATAACTACTTACGGAGGCCGAATGACTAACGGACAAATTGCATCAGTAAACGGCGAGCTGAAGCCTATTCATCATTTCAATGGAAACATCGTCCTTATACCAAGATTTGTTTATCAGCAATTAGGCAATTTAGATTATTATTTCACCCATAGCAAAGGCGATTTTGACTATGGCTTACGGGCAGGTAAAGCAGGCATCGGGATGTATCAGATAGGGACATACTTAGGTGAATGTGAACTGCATGAAAGTCTGGATAAATGGTGTAATCCGGACGTTCCTTTCAAACAAAGATGGAAGATGCTTCAACGCCCCAACGGGATGCCACCCAAAGAGACTTTTCATTTGGAGAAAAGACATATCGGATTGTGTACCGCCCTGTTTCATTATTGTACGATATATATCAGATGTATTATACCACAGCTTTGGATAAAATTTAAATGACATGTTAGCACCCATTATCGTTTTTGCCTTCAATCGTCCTGAAGCATTAAAAAATACCATCCAGTCTTTACTTGAAAATGAAGAAGCTAAAGATTCAGATCTGTATGTCTTTGTGGATGGTGCACGTCCCAATAAACCCGAAGAAGGGGAAAAAGTAAAGGCAGTTCAAGAGTACGTAAAAAAAATCGAAGGGTTCAAAAATATTCATTATACATTCAGTCAATCCAATAAAGGATTGGCACCTTCCATCATAGCAGGTGTAACTGAAATAATAAACCAATATGATAAAGTCATAGTTGTTGAAGATGACTTATATTTATCAAAGTCTTTTTTAAACTATATGAACCAAATGCTCAATACTTTTCAAAATAACAAATTAATATTTCAAGTATCAGGTTTTGGTGTCAAGATTAAAAAGCCGCTATCATATCAAGCCGATGTCTATTATAACATAAGGGCACAATGCTGGTCATGGGGAACATGGAAAGACCGTTGGGATACCATAGATTGGAATGTCAGCGATTATGAAGACCTACTTAAAAACAAAAAAAAGCAACGAGCATTCAATAAAGCTGGCAGCGATATGTTCGGAATGCTAAAACGATATAAAAAAGGACTAATCAGTTCTTGGTATATACGTTTCTGTTATTCTATGTTCCTACAAAATAAACTATGTGTTTGTCCCATCCGTTCTTTAGTAATAAATGATGGCTTTGGAGATGATGCTACACATTGTCATAACTATAACCGATATAAAACAGATTTTGATCTTATCGGAAAAGAAAAATATATAACACCAGAATTACCTCCTAAAATCAATCCACACATTCAAAAACAAGTTGTATTTTATTGGAGCATTCCATATAGAATATATGGTAAAATCATGACATATTTGTCAAATATAAGGTTTAAATAAGTAAGGCAATAGACATATACAAAATTTACTCAGAAACCTATTTTTCTCATGTCCTATCACTTTTTACTGCATTACAACTTATAATATCCTCAAAGAGGAATATGTAAACATAATAGTTTGTTATTGCTGTCATTTTACCAACACTTCGCTCACAGAATAATAAGCAATAGCCAAATGACAATTAATTAAAAGCATATTATGAATACAAATTTGAAGTTGAAGGGACTACAGATAGTATCCAGCCGCCAGGAACTGGAACGCCTGCCGGAAGGCAAGCTCCTCATCAACACCATCAACGCGCACTCGTATAACACGGCGCTGAAAGACCCGCTGTTTGCGGAGGCGCTGATGAAGGGGGATGCGCTGATACCGGACGGGGCGAGCATCGTGATGGCGTGCCGCTGGCTGAAGGCAAAATGCCAGCCACAGGAACGCATTGCGGGATGGGACCTCTTCTGCTACGAAATGGAACGGCTGAACCGACGAGGGGGCACGTGCTTCTTCATGGGAAGCAGCGAGAAGGTGCTCGGCCTGATACGGGAGAAGGCAGCCACGGTGTATCCGAACATACGCATCGAGACGTACTCGCCGCCCTACAAGCCGGCTTTCAGCGAAGAGGAGAACCGGGCCATCGTCAACGCCATCAATCAGGCCCGTCCGGACTTGCTGTGGATAGGGATGACGGCTCCGAAACAGGAGAAATGGGTGTATTCGCATTGGAAGGAACTGGACATCCGCTGCCACTGCGGAACCATCGGGGCGGTGTTCGACTTCTTTGCCGGAACGATGGAACGGGCGCCGTTGTGGTGGCAGGATCACAGCCTGGAATGGCTGTACCGGCTGATAAAGGAGCCACGGAGGATGTGGAGACGGTATATCATCGGGAACATGCTGTTTCTGTGGAATGTTTCAAAGGAAAAATTTAACGCATAAAGAGATATGAAGGATTACAGAATAGCAGTAGCCGGAACGGGCTACGTGGGACTTTCGATCGCTACGCTGCTGGCGCAGCATCACCAGGTGACGGCGGTAGATGTCATTGCCGAGAAGGTGGAGAAGATAAACAACCGCATCAGCCCGATACAGGATGAGTACATCGAGAAGTATCTGGCGGAGAAGGAACTGAACCTGACGGCGACGCTGGACGGACGGAAGGCGTACAGCGATGCGGACTTCGTGGTGATAGCGGCACCGACAAACTATGACCCGGTGAAGAATTACTTCGACACGAGCCACGTGGAGGAGGTGATCGACCTGGTGCTGGAGGTGAACCCGCAGGCGGTGATGGTGATCAAGAGCACCATACCGGTGGGCTACTGCCGGAGCCTGTACGTGAAGTATGCACGGGTATTCAGGGAAACACCGGCCCTGCAAGGGAAGCGGCTGAACCTGCTGTTCTCGCCGGAGTTCCTGCGTGAAAGCAAGGCGCTGTATGACAACCTGTATCCGAGCCGCATCATCGTGGGCTATCCGAAGATGATGGACGACGGACGATTCGGAGAGGAGAACGCTGCCATACGGGCCATAGCGGACGTGCCGAAGCTGGAAGAGGCGGCGCATGCCTTCGCGGCACTGCTGCAGGAGGGTGCGCTCAAGGAGAACATCGACACGCTCTTCATGGGAATGAAGGAGGCGGAGGCGGTGAAGCTCTTCGCAAACACGTACCTGGCGCTGCGCGTGAGCTACTTCAACGAGCTGGACACGTATGCGGAGGTGAAGGGACTGGACACGAAAGCCATCATCGACGGCATCTGCCTGGACCCGCGCATCGGGACGCACTACAACAACCCGAGCTTCGGATACGGGGGCTACTGCCTGCCCAAGGACACGAAGCAGCTGCTGGCGAACTATGCGGACGTGCCGGAGAACCTGATTCATGCCATCGTGGAGAGCAACCGCACACGCAAGGACTTCATCGCGGACCAGGTGCTGCACAAGGCGGGCTATTATGACTACTACAACCGGGGAACTTTCGACCCGCAGAAGGAGCAGCCGTGCATCATCGGGGTGTTCCGCCTGACCATGAAATCGAACAGTGACAACTTCCGCCAAAGCTCGATACAGGGGGTGATGAAGCGCGTGAAGGCCAAAGGGGCGGAGGTCATCATCTACGAACCGACGCTGGAGGACGGCTCTTCGTTCTTCGGCTCGAAGGTGGTGAACAACCTGGAGGCTTTCAAGCGGCAGGCACAGGCCATCATCGCCAACCGTTACGACGCGTGCCTGGATGACGTGAGGGAGAAGGTGTATACGAGAGACCTGTTCCAGAGGGACTGAGATCAAATATAAAATATTAAATATAAAATATTAGATTTCAGATTTCAATGGTTAATGATACTAACCACTCACCGCTCACCGTTAACCGCTAATAGGACATGACACTGTGTGTGTAATGGATCCCGCATCGAGTGCGGGATGACATGAATCTGTGGAACTCTGTGTAATCTGTGGTGAGAAAGAGAGAGGGATTAGGTTTGAGGTATTGGAGGAATTATCGGGAACATGCTGTTTTGAATGTGGTGACGGGAGGAAGTGAAAGTAAATGGCTACGTTTCCTAAATTTAATGTTCTTCGAAGGAATTTATTGATAAATTCATCGTATATTTGTATCCATCATATTTAGCAAGCAGGATTTTTGAATATGGAAGAAGCAACATTAAATAAAGTTTTGTTCTCTGCATACAAACGATTTGGAGGAGATGAATGTTTGTCCATCAGACCTGTCACCATATTGGTGGGCAAAAACAGCAGCGGAAAAAGTTCAATCACAAAACTGTTGAGTATATTGGCCAAATCGTTTTCCGGAACGTTGAAAAAATCCACTTTGGTGCTGGAAACGGAAGGTGTATCATTAGGCGTATCTTACCAAAGCCTTTGCCACAACGGAAATACGACTGGATTGGAATTCGGAGTGGAATATACGGACGGAACCCAGATAATAATCGAGCTGATGGCTTCGCCCAAAAATGAAATTCAAATCAGAAAATATACGGTATGGACAAAGGGAGAAATACACTCCATAAAGCTGGCTGAAGACCGGGTGAACTACTACTGCGAGGAAAACGGAAAAACATATTTGAGCACCGGTTTCTCGGGATTCATACACAAGGACTTCCTGAATGACATCGGGGTGGATACCAAACTGAACTTCAACGTAGACTATATAGGACCGCTGAGGAACGAGCCCCAACGAAGCTATTATTATACAGGAGGAGAATTGTCTGACAATGTGGGACCCAAAGGAGAAAACGCCTACCAACTGCTATGTGCCGACGAAAAACTGGTCCAACAAACAAGTGAGTGGTTCGAAAAGAACTTCAACGGATGCCGTCTGCGTATCGAACCGGGAGGAGAAAAAGGAGCCTATCTTGTACAGATGAACAAGCCGGACAACGGAGATTATTGGGTGAACATCGCTGACGAAGGTATGGGCATGAGCCAGGTGCTTCCCATCGTAACCAGATGTTTGCATAAAGTGCCACAATCAATTGTGGTAGTGGAACAGCCGGAACTGCATCTGCACCCCGCGGCACACGCCGAACTGGCACGCCTGTTTGCGACAAGTAGCAAGACCAGCCAACAACGCTACATCATAGAAACGCACTCGGAGAACATCTTGCTGGGACTGAGGGATGCCGTCGTGGATGAAAATATAGATTTCAAGGCGGATGATGCCATCATCTATTTCCTGGATGAAGAGGAAGATGGGGTATCGATGGAGGAAATATTTATCGAAGAGGACGGCACACTGACCGACTGGCCCAAAGGGGTATTCAACGAATCGTATGAGCTACTGAAAGACATAGCAAGCAAAGCCACCAAAGCAGAATGATTTTCCACATAGACAACAGCATCATGGGGCAAGGGAAGGACATTGTCCTGAACTTTGCAAAGGCACTGCAGACCGCTGCCGACAACCAACACTGCGTGGAACTGACACCACAGGTATGGAACTGGACCGAAAAAACAATTCTGCAGGCAGACGATTATCTGGGAAAGATCGTGCGGGAACAATTGACCCAAAACACGGAACTATGGAAACCTACCAGCATGATGAGGACGTATGAAACGTCCGTCACGATAGGATACGGGAAAGATATGCTGACGGTGGACGATATGGCTTTCCTGGCTAAAGAAGCTTCCAACCTGGTACTGGAAAACGGACGGTATGACGGAATTGCCGTCAAACGATGGGTACAACTCTACCGAAAGGAAAAAACGGCTGGAAATATAAACAAAGATGTACACAAGGCCATATCCGAAGGACGAATCAGAATATATAATAGCGGAGGAGGAAACGGAAGCATCCTCAACGCAGTAAGGACGTTGATGGAAACAACCCGGCATCTGTCGCCCTACCGACTGACCACCTTGTTTGACAGCGACAAGAATGCAGCCAATGACAAGGACCATAACCAAAACCTGAAAGACTCACTGAAGAGACTGCAGATTGAATGGCACGAATTGGAAAAAAGGGAAATAGAAAACTATTTTCCACCTGAAACATATAAAAAGGCCGGATTCATGACGAACGAAAACAGGGCAATGACAATGAGTAAAGAGGAATGGGACTTCCACGATACCGGCCATAGCGACGTCGTGAAAATCGAAAAGAAAAACATAAAGGACCTCTGCGACCATCTGACCAAAGAAGATCTGAAAAAGAGAGTGGAAGAAAGTTCCGGAACAGATGAAATCCAAAGAATCATTTTTCACCTTGCAAAATTCATCTGACTGTTATGGCTAAAATGACAATAAAGGCAAATAGAGACTATATTACGATTATGCTGGACAAAATATTGTCCGGAGAATATGCCATACCGGAATTCCAACGGGACTTTGTGTGGTCAAGCAAACAAATCGTAGAGCTATTCGACAGTATCATCAAGGGATATCCGATCGGAACGTTGATCCTATGGAAACCAGAATCGGAAAGCTTCAGAACGCTGCATGAAATCGGAGGAATCAGCGTAACACAAAAACAACAGGAATACGAAAAGATGTATATTCTGGACGGCAGGCAACGGATAACCGCACTCATCAGTGTACTATATCCAGGCGGAGAATACTACAACAAAATATATATCGACCTGGAGGAAATGCAAATCATACAGGCTCCGGCCAACAGACATACGGGAAAAGTAAACATGCTGAAGCTGGGAATGGCCTATGACACCTATGAGCTGGTGGATTTCCTCGAAAAACTGAAAGCCAGTCCGCTAAACGATACACAGAAGAAAATATACGCGGAAAGAGCCAAGAAAATCAACAAGACATTGCTCTCCTATGAACTGGGATATATTTCGGTAACAGGAGGAAACATCAACGAAGCTGTGGAAGTTTTCTCCAGACTCAATTCCAAATCGACGCCTATCAGTGCAGACTATATGCTGCAGGCACTGGCGTATGACCCCAATACGGGATTCCTTTTTGCCAATGAAATTTCGACCATCCTACAGAACCTGTGGAAATATAATTTCAACAAGATGAAAAGGGAACTGATCCTGAATTGTGCATATACTTATGCAGAAATTCCATTCATTGACGGCAAAGTGGAAGATCTGCTGAAGAAGAAAAACAACTTGAAGGATGTGATGGAGAATGTAGCAAAGGATGTGAGCCAGGCGGTGGAATTCTTGTATAAAGAATGTGGGGTCATAGACTACAGACTGTTGCCCTACTCCTATCAGCTCATCATGCTGGCCTCGTTCTTCAGATGGAACAGACAACCCAATCCGCAACAAATCAAAGAACTGAAGCAATGGTTCTTTTATACCACATACAGTGCATATTTCACCAATTCATCCCTGTCGGTGATAAGGGAGGACATCAAACGGTTTACCAACTATGCAAAAACAATAGAAAAGACTCCTATTGCATACAATCGGGACAATATGGATTTCAAACTGCCTGATTCGCTCAACTTAGGAGGGGTAAGGGCATGCGCCTTCGTCATCACAACCATTTTACAGCATAATATGCACAAATCCGATGCGGCATTGGAAATTATAACCATTCCGCACTCGGGAGGAAAATGTCCCGGTAACTCATTTATCTGTACCAGCAAAAAAGACATAGCCGAAATCTCAAACTGGCTGAACAAACGGCATGAATGGTCTGACAAGTTGGCCAAGTTTGGTCTGACAGCAAGTTTAGCCCATTGCTTTAAACAGAACACAGCCGAAACTTTTATCAAAGAACGGAGTCAATACATCTTACAACAGGAAAAAACGTTCATTAAAGACATGTTGTCTGATGTGTTGTAAACTGCCCGATTGAGTAATGGGATACATGGAGTTCTTGAGCGTGACGGCGGTCTGACAGAACTGTAACAAGAGCATTTCTCTTTTTCTTTGGCGGAGCTTCTCATTCTGAATGCTTCGCTTCTTCCATTTTTTTTCATAGGAATCATGCAGTCGACCGGGCTTCGTGACTACCAGCTGGCCACGAAAGCGAAAATCTTTGAGGCGTGGAAGCTGCACCCGAACGTGATGGTGCAGATGCCCACGGGTACGGGCAAGACACACCTGCTGGCGGCAGTGGTACACGACGTGCTGGAGGCAGGCGGCGGCAGGGGCTGCGTGTGGATCGTGGCACACCGGCGGGAGCTGGTGGAACAGATAGAGGCAACGGTGGCACGCTACGGGCTGGGCCGGACGGACGGGCGTGTGCGCGCCTGCTCCATCCAATGGCTGTCGAGGCATTGGGCGGATGCGGGTGAGAAACCCGCACTGATCGTGATAGACGAGGCCCACCATGCGCTGGCGGAGACGTACCGGGAGCTGTGGAAACGGTATCCGGACACGCCGAAACTGGGAATGACGGCCACACCGTGCCGGCTGAACGGCCGGGGATTCACGGACCTGTTCGACCGGCTGGTGGCATCGGACAGCATCGCGGACTTCATCCGGAAGGGATGGCTGTCGGTGTTCGACTACATCTCGATCCGTCCGGAAAGCGAGGACCAGCGGCTGATAGACGGGCTGACGAAGCGCGGGGCGGACGGCGACTACCAGGTGAAGGAGATGGACGCGGTGCTGAACCGGCGTCCGGGCATCGGACGCCTGTATGAGGGGATGCGCCGGTATGCCTGGGGGAAGAAGGGCATCGTGTATGCGGTGAGCATCGGACACGCACGGAACATAGCGGCCTACTACAGCGCACAGGGGGTCAGGGCGGAGGCGATAGACAGCCGCACGCCCGCACCGCTGCGGAAAAGGCTGGTGGAGGAGTTCCGGGCGGGACGCATCCGGGTGCTGGTGAACGTGGACGTGTTCAGCGAGGGGTTCGACTGCCCGGACGTGGAGTTCGTGCAGATGGCACGGCCGACGCTGTCGCTGGCGAAGTATCTGCAACAGGCGGGCCGGGGCCTGCGGAAGGCGGAGGGAAAGGAGACGTGCGTGCTGATAGACCACGTGGGCCTCTACCGGATGTTCGGACTGCCGGTGGCGGAACGCGACTGGCAGGCCACGTTCGAAGGAAGGCTGGCGGGGAAAGGCTATGCAACAGCCGGAACGCACGGCCAAACGGAGGAAGTAGCCGGAAGAAGGGAAAGGGAGGACGACACTACGGACTATGACCTGGAGGTGGTGGTGGAGCACGGGGAGCTGCTGGAATACCTGGACGCGACACGTCACAACCGGAGGAAAGAGGGACTGCCCTACCCGCTGAAGGCATTCAAGGACCGGAGGAGCAGGCTGTACGGACTGAAACGGGGGGAAACGGTAACGGCACCGGCTGCCTACGGAAAGGTAATCCAAACGACGGAGGACGTGGCCGAGGTGGAATGGGCCGACGGAAGCAGGGGACTGGTGGACGGAAGGGGAAGCCTCGTCCTGAGAACCGACAGCGGACGGAAAGCGAGACGCCTGAAGCACGATCTGCTGGAAGCCACGGACAAGGACGGACGGAAACGATACGTAGACCTGAGGAACAACTGCGTGTACGAAGAACGGCCGACGGTCATGGACTTCGGAGGGCTGGAACTGCTGAAAGCGGGGAACAGGTATTGCACGCGGACGCGGAAGGTTTACCGGACTCCGCCGGGACTGAACCGGACGGACATTGTATGCAAGGGCTTCTACCTGAAAATACTGGACCGGCTGGCAGCACTGACCGACAGGAATGCGGACGGAACGGAAACGCGACGGAACGGGTGCATCTGCCTGCTGGCCGACGACCCTGAAGAGGCATATCGCTTCGAGGGACAGCTGGCCGACGGAAGTATCGTGGTGGCGGACAGCGAAGGCAGATACTACCACGCGGAGGCGGGAAAGGAGAAGCGGTACATCGCCCGGGAAAACGCCGAAACGGCGGAAGAAGACCCGGCCACAGCGACAGCCCGGCTGCAGGTGGAAGCGGAAGCACGCGCCGGGCAACGGCTGGAAGAGGACCGGAGGAGACAGGAGGAGATGCGGCAGACGCGACTGGAGAGCCTGGCGAACGCCGCACCGTTCCAATCGGGACGGAAATGGGGACTGAAAGCGGGAGAACGAATCCTGATCCCTCCCATCTACCGGCACATAGAGAAACCTGTGGGTTCCTACTGTGCCTTCGAAATGAATCCCTGCCAATGGGGAGTGGTCACCCTGGACGGACAGGTGGTGGTAGAGGCCAAATACCTGAACGTAGAAATTGGAACGGACGGCACGGCCCGCCTGACCCTGCTGCCGGGAAAGACGCAGACGGTGAAGCTGAAACCGTAAAGGGAGGAGCCGGAATACTAAAACCCGGAAAGAGAGAACACGGACGTCCGGTCATTCCGGGCAAAGCGAAGAAGGCCTCATCAGAGGCCGTTCTTACCTTCCAGATGTTCTACCCAGATGCGGGCGGCCTCTTCGACCATGCGGGCACAGGGACGCTTGGCATAATATTGCGCGGTACGTTCTTCGGGCATTGAGCTTCCTTCGGGCTTCTTCAGTCCCAAGAGTTCGGCACAAATCAGGGAACCGTTGCGCTTCTTAAATTCTTCGGCCAACCGCTGCACAAGGGCATAATTGGCAGCCTTGCTCTCGCGGTCACTGCCTTCGAGGGCGCACTTCTCCAGCCCGGCCAGCATGAACAGGCCACAGGCAGCCCCACACGTCATACGCATACGGCCGATGCCTCCGCCAAACGAGGCGGACATGTGCAGGGCCTGCTCTTCGGTAAAGCCATAGCGGTCGGCAAAGGCTGTCACGACCGACTGGGCACAATTGAAACCACTCTTGAAAAGGGCTACGGCCTTTTCTATTCTTTTCTCATTTTCTTCCATATCTGTTTTTCTTTTCTGTCTTATAACAATTCTGACACAATCAGCCAGACGTTGAGCACCGTCACGACGGAGGCTATCAGATAAAGCACCACACTGCTCCACCGGCTGTTGGCGTACTTGCCCATAACACGCCTGGAGGACGTCAGCCCCACCTGGAGAAAGACGGTAAAGGGCAACTGGAGACTCAATACCATCTGGGAAACCAGCAAGCCCTGGAAGGGGTCGCCGATGAAGAAGATCAGCAACAGGGCTACGCCCAACGAAAGCACGACACCGACCTGCGAATGGCTGTCCTTGATGTGATAGGACTCACCGAACATGCCGGCAAAGATGGAACCGGCCGCCATACCGCTGGTGATGGTAGACGAGATGCCCGCCATGAGCAGAGCCAGGGCGAAGACTACGGCGGCATTGCTGCCCAACAAGGGTTCGAGCAGGGACTTGGCCTGCTGGAGTTCGTCCACGGGAACGCCTGCCTGAAAGAAGGTGGAGGCGGCCAGCAGAATCATGGCGCTGTTGATGGCCCAGCCCACGAGCATGGAGAAGAGGGTGTCGAACAGCTCGTACTTCAAGACACGACGGATGGAGGCATCGTCCCGCTTGTTGTACTCGTGGCTCTGGATGACCTCGGAATGAAGGAACAGATTGTGGGGCATGACGACCGCACCCAACACGCTCATGACGATGAGCATGCTGCCCTGGGGCAACGAAGGGGTGACCCACGAAGCGGCCGCCAACGGCCAGTCGACCTTCACCAGAAAGAGTTCGTAGATGAACGAAAGCCCGATGATGGAGACAAAGGCAATGATGGCCCGCTCGATCTTCTTATAGGAATTGGTGAAGAGCATCAGCAGTACAAAGGCGGTGGTGAGCACCGCTCCCCACGGTATGGGAACACCGAAGAGCATCTGCAAGGCTATGGCACCACCCAGTATCTCGGCCAGCGAGGTGGAGATGGAGGCCAGCACGGCTGTAGCCAGAATGGGACGGGACACCCACGCAGGGGTGTACTTGGTAGCCGCTTCGGAGAGGCAGAGGCCGGTGACGATGCCCAAGTGGGCCACGTTGTGCTGCAGGATGATGAGCATGACGGTAGAGAGGGTCACGACCCACAACAGGGCGTAACCGAATTCTGACCCGGCCGCAAAATTGGAAGCCCAATTGCCGGGATCGATAAAGCCGACTGTCACAAGCAGACCCGGCCCAATGTACTTGAACACATCGAGTCCGCCCAGATAACGTTTGTGGTCCCTCCGTCTGAGGTCCTTCAGAATGTTCTTCATATCCCTTTCGTCTAAAAATCACGCGATAAAAAAGAGACTGTATCAAAACAGAAGAAAATAACGTCATCCCGGCCTTGAGCCGGGAACCATTGCCGCATAAACAACCGGCGGAATGTGGATCCCGCATCGAGTGCGGGATGACCAAACGTTAGTACTTTCTCATTCTGATACAGCCTCTTCCTACATGCTTAACAAGAGATAGAGCTATATTGTTCAGTATCCCATTTCATGAAGCGCCTGACACAGCTGGTCGGGACACGAGGTGGGACGCATGCCGCAACGGATTCCCTCCAGACGGGCAATGACATCCTTCACCGGCATACCTTTCACCAACCGGCAGATGCCCTGCAGATTGCCGTTACAGCCGCTCCAGAATTCGATGTCCTTGATGACACCGTCTTCCACCTCGAGGTTGATGTCGGTACTGCAGGTACCTTTCGTCTTATAATGATAGGTCACCGCAGCCATTATGCTTCCTCTTCGGGCTTCATGTTGGTGTACACCGTCTGTACATCGTCGAACTCTTCCAGACGCTCGATCATCTTGTTGATGGTTTCGCGATGCTCGGGCTCGATGTCCTTCAGGTCGTTGGGGATGTAGGTGAAGTCGCCGCCGACATCTTCGAAACCACACTCTTCGAGGTGCTTCTGAATGGCAGCGTAGCTCTTCGGGTCACCATAGATGGTGATGGTGCCTTCTTCCTCGTCTTCCTCATAGTCTTCATCCACGTCGAAGTCGATCATGTCGAGGATGAATTCTTCCATGTCCATGCCGTCCTTCTTCTTGAAAGTGAACACGCACTTGTGGTCGAACAGGAAGGCCAGCGAGCCCATGGTACCCAGGTTACCGCCGAACTTGTTGAAAACCGAACGGACATCGGCCACGGTACGGGTAGGATTGTCGGTCAGTGTATCTACGAAGATGGCAATGCCGTGGGGGCCGTAGCCTTCGTAAGTCATGCCCTTGTAGTCGCTCTGGTCCTTGCCCATGGCGTTCTTGATGGCGCGCTCGATGTTGTCCTTCGGCATGTTCTCGCGCTTGCAGGTCGCGATGACCGAACGCAGTGTAGGGTTGTTTTCGGGTTCGGGACCGCCTGCCTTCACGGCAATGGCGATTTGTTTACCCAGACGTGTAAATGTTTTGGCCATGTGGCCCCATCTTTTCAGCTTGGTAGCTTTTCTATATTCAAACGCTCTTCCCATTGGAGTAATGTTTTTATTTTGTTTTTAATAATTGTTCTCTTTACTTTCCAGCCTGGATTATCTCAGTTTGGCATCCAGCTTGTTCTGCAGGTTCGTGATGAGCTTCTGCATGATTTTGTCGATCTGCTTCTCGTTGAGCGTGGCGTTCTCGTCCTGCAACAGGAAGCTGACGGCGTAGCTCTTCTTGCCGGCCTCGAGGTTCTTGCCTTCGTAGACATCGAACAGCTCGACTGACTTCAGGAGCTTCTTCTCGGTCTCGTAAGCAATCTTTTCGATTTCGGCAAACTGGACCTTCTTGTCGATCAACAGGGCCAAGTCGCGCTTCACGGCGGGGAACTTGGAAATCTCCGTATAGCTGACCTTGATGTTCTTGATGGCCTTCATGAGCTCGTTCCAGTTGAGGTCGGCATAATAGACATCGTTCTCGATGTCAAACATCTTGAGCAACTTACGCTTTACAACGCCGAACGAAGCCAGACGCTTGCCGCCGCGGGTGTTGACCGACAGGGCAGCCCCATAGATGTCGTCGGACAGATTGCCTACCACGAGGTCGTGCATGTGCAGCCCCATACGGGACAGAATATTTTCTACATGTGCCTTCAGCTCGTAGACCGAACTGTCTTCATCGGGATGGACCCAAGAGTTGGAAACCTTCTTGCCGGTCATCCACAAGGCCATGTGATATTCTTCCGAATAAGCGGCAAGGGGTTTCTCGTCGTTCTTCTTCTCGGCAGTATAGTGATAGCAGTTGCCGAACTCGAAGAACTTCAGGTCGGCATTCTTGCGGTTGACGTTGCGCACGATGCTTTCCAGTCCGCCAAAGAGAAGGGTCTGACGCATGGCGTTCAGGTCGGCACTCAACGGATTCATCAGCATCACCAGACGGGAAGCCGGATAGGATTCGAGTCCGTCATAATAAGCGGCGCGTGTCAGGGAGTTGTTCAGGATTTCGTTGAAGCCGGCGCCTACCAGCTGCTCGGCCACGAGGTTCTGTATCTTGTTGGATTCGTCGCAGGCACCTTTCGTCGTCAGGCTGGACTTCAGGGCGGTGGGAATCTCCACGTTGTTGTAACCATAAATGCGAAGGATATCTTCGATGACATCGCAATCGCGCTGTACGTCCACGCGGTAAGGAGGAACGTCCAGCGTCAAGCCGTCGGCCGTCTCGCTGACAATCTTCATCTCAAGACTCTTCACAATGCTCTTGATGGTATCGACGGGGATGGTCTTTCCGACCAGTGAATGAACCTTCTCATAGGAAAGTTCCACACGGAAATCGGCAACAGGACCGGTACATACGTCCTTGATTTCGGAAGAGATGGTACCACCGGCCAGTTCCTTGACCATCAGGGCGGCCAGCTTCAGGCAATAGATGACGCTGTTGGGGTCGATGCCGCGTTCGAAACGGAAGGAAGCATCGGTGCTCAGGCCGTGGCGACGGGCCGTCTTGCGCACCCAGGTGGGATGGAAATAGGCACTCTCGAGGAACACGTCCTTGGTGGCCTCGGTAGAGCCGGAGTTCAGTCCGCCGAACACACCGGCAATGCACATGGGCTCTTCGCGGTTGCAAATCATCAGGTCGCGTTCGCTCAGCTTGCGCTCCACGCCGTCCAGTGTCACGAAAGGCGTACCTTCGGGCATGGTCTTTACGATGACTTCCCCACCCTTGATGGCATCGGCATCGAAGCAGTGAAGAGGCTGGCCGAATGCGTGAACGATGTAGTTGGTGACATCGACCACATTATTAATAGGACGCACGCCGATGGTGCGGAGCTTGTCCTGCAACCAGGAGGGACTTTCCTTGACGGTGACACCCTTAACGGTGACGCCTGCATAATGGGGACAAGCCTCGGTATTCTCGACCTTGACGTTGATGTCCAGGTCGTGGTTGTCTACGGCGAAAGCCTCGACCGACGGACGCTTCAGGGTAGCCTTACGGCCGTTCTCGATCAGCCAGGCATAGAGGTCGCGGGCCACACCGTAGTGCGAACAGGCATCGGCACGGTTGGGCGTGATGTCCACCTCGAGCACATAGTCACTCTTCACCTGATAGTAATCCTTGGCCAGCGTGCCGGGAACTACGTCGGCGGGCAATACGATGATGCCGGCATGGTCGGTGCCGATGCCTATCTCGTCTTCCGCACAAATCATTCCATTGGAATCCACTCCGCGAAGCTTTGATTTCTTGATGGTAAAGCACTGTTCTCCGTCATAGAGCTTGGTGCCCAGCGTGGCGACCACCACTTTCTGTCCGGCAGCTACATTGGGAGCGCCGCAGACAATCTGTACGGGTTCGCCCGAACCGAGGTTGACGGTGGTGACGTGCATGTGGTCTGAATTCGGATGAGGAACGCATGTCAGCACTTCGCCAATCACCAGTCCTTCCAGTCCGCCCTTGACGGTCTGCACTTCTTCCACACCGCCCGTCTCCAGTCCGATGGAGGTAAGCGCGGCGGCAACTTCGTCCGGCGTCAGGTCGAAATCGACATACTCTTTCAGCCAGTTATAAGAGATATTCATATCGTAATGTTTTTATTGTTTCCAAAAGTGACCTGCAAAGTTAATAAGTTTTTTTGTATCGTCGGGAATTATCCTCCAAGAAAATACGCAAAAAGCCCGCAGGCGGCCATGAACAGACCTACAGACGGGCCGAAAGAAGCGAAAGCAACCAGTCTTCCAGACGCAGGCGGACTTCCTCCATCGGCACTTCGCGTCCCAGCTCCTTTTGCAGGGAAGTCACTCCCTTGTCTACAAAGCCGCAGGGATGGATGTAGCTGAAATAGCGCAGGTCGGTATCCACATTGAGCGCCAGGCCGTGCATGGTGACGAAACGGCTGCTCCTCACGCCGATGGCACATATCTTGCGGGCACGGGGAGTATCGCCTTCGAGCCACACACCCGTCGCCTTGTCTACCCTGCCGGCTTCAATTCCATAGGAAGCGCATACGCCGATGACGGCCTCTTCGAGCAAGTGGACGTACTCCTTCAGCCCCAGACCGAAGTCTTCGAGATTCACAATCGGATAGCACACCTGCTGGCCGGGGCCGTGATAAGTAATGTCGCCCCCACGGTCGATGTGGAAGTAAGAGGCTCCTATCCGCCGGAGCTGCTCTTCCCCCAAAAGCATATTGCCCTCCTTGCCACTCCGTCCCAGGGTATAGACGTGCGGATGCTCGCAGAAGACGATGCGGTTCACATACCCGCTGCCGGCCTTCTTGGCCTCAACCAGCTCATCAAAATATTCGGTCTGTCTCTTCCAGGCCTCGTCATAGGGAATCGTTCCCCAATTTTCAACCAATGTTTTCATGCCTGCAAAGGTAAAATATTTCGGGAAAAAGATTATCTTTGTCGCACCAAAATATAGCATTGCCATTATGGATTTTCCACATGTAGACCTCCCGGTAGACATCATCGCCTGGACGGATGTGACCGAGGACATTCTGAACATATACAAGCAGTCGTGCCGGCTGAAGGCCTGCATCTTCGCCCTGTGCCTCGAAGGCTCCATCACCGTATCCATCAACCTGATGGATACGGAAATCAAGCAGGGCGACTTCGTGGCGCTGCTGCCGGGCACCATCATCCAGTTCTATTCCCAGAACGAGAAGGTGCGCATCGGCTTCGTGGGCTTCTCCGAACAATGCATCGCGAAAGTGAACGTCGTACAGTCGACCCTGCACTCGTTCTCCTCCATCCTGCGGTCGCCCGTGCTCCACATCGAACCGACACTGGCCTCCTACTTCCAGGACTATTTCGCCCTGCTGGGCCGCGTCACGACCGGCCCCTACACGCTGGATACGGAGATGAACCGCCACATCCTGCAAGGTATGCTCTACGGCATCGACAAGCTGTACAGCGAAAGCCCGCACATGGAAATCCATCCGCAAAGCCGCAAGGAAGAAATCTGCCGCAAGCTGGTGCAGCTCGTCACCGAAAACTATACCCACGAGCGGCGGGCACAGTTCTATGCCGACAAGATGGGCATCTCCCTCCAGCACCTGAGCACCACCATCAAGCAGGTGACGGGGAAGAACATTCTCGACATCATCGCCCACATCATACTGATAGACGCCAAATCGAAACTGAAGTCTACGGACATGACTGTACAGGAGATAGCCTATTCGCTCAACTTTCCCAGCGCGTCGTTCTTCGGCAAATATTTCAAGCGCCACACCGGCGTAAGCCCGCAAGAATACAGGAACAGCTGACGGCCGTCCCTGTAAAGAAAGCAAGAAAAAAGTTCTTCCATTTCTATTCGGGTTCATGAATTAATCCTATATTTGTCGCTAATGATTGAGTTCTATTTTAATATTCTAACAACAAAAATTGATATGAAAAAACATTCTGTCATCCTGCTGATGGTTTTGCTTGCAACAAGCTGCTTTTTCTATTCGTGCAACAACAAGATGCAGCCCGATACGGGCAAGTTCGTATTCGACAGTCTTCAGGTAGACCGCACGGAGCACCTCTTCGGAGATACAGCCAAGCCGTCCTGCAACATCCGCATCAACCTGACCAGCATCACCGGCTCGGACAACGAGAATTTGAAGGACAGCGTCAACCGCTACGTGCTCTCCCTCTGCCTGGGCGAAAAATACATCAACCAGACACCCGCCGAAGCGGTAAAGAACTATGCGGAAGCCTATGTAACCAACTACCGCAAGGATCTGGAGCCGATGTATCAGCAGGAATCCAAGGAAGACACCGCCAGCATAGGCGCGTGGTATTCTTATTATAAAGGTATAGAAGGACACGTGCAGTTCTATCACAAGGACCTGCTGGTCTACCGCATGGACTACAACGAATACACGGGAGGAGCCCACGGCATCTACATGACCACGTACCTGAACCTGAACCTGGCAACGCTGACTCCCATCCGGCTGGACGACCTCTTTGTACCCAATTACAATGAAGCGCTGACCGACCTGCTCTGGAACCAACTGATGGCCGACAACCACGTAGCTACCCACGAAGAACTGGAAGACATGGGATATACCAGTACCGGCGAGCTTGTCCCGACAGAGAACTTCTGCCTCAATCCCGACGGCATCACTTTCCACTACAATATATACGAGATTGCCCCCTACGTCATGGGAGCTATCCAGATTACGTTGCCCTACGATGCCCTCAGCCATCTGTTGAACGACGAGACCTTCCTACAGAACAACGTGAAAAAATGAGGAACACCCCGCTCACTCCACATTTCTAAAGAAGAACTGAACATGGACATTATCCTGAAATATTTCCCTGAACTCAGCGACGTACAGAAGCAACAATTCGCTGCCCTGGAAGCGCTCTACACCGACTGGAATGCCAAAATCAACGTCATCTCGCGCAAGGACATCGGAAACTTGTACGAGCACCACGTGCTCCACTCGCTGGGCATTGCAAAGGTAATCCGCTTCACGCCAGGAAGCCGCATCATGGACTTGGGGACAGGCGGAGGCTTTCCGGGCATTCCGCTGGCCATTCTCTTTCCGGAAGTGCACTTCCACCTGGTAGACAGCATCGGAAAGAAGGTACGCGTAGCCACCGAAGTGGCCCACAGCATCGGCCTCGGCAATGCCACGTTCAGCCACACCCGCGCCGAAGAAGTGAAGGATACATACGACTTCGTGGTGAGCCGCGCCGTCATGCCGCTGGCCGACCTGATGAAAATCATCCGCAAAAACATCTCCAGCCACCAACAGAATGCCCTGCCCAACGGGCTTATCTGCCTGAAAGGGGGAGAACTGGCAAACGAAACCATGCCTTTCCGACACAAGGCTACCACCTGGAACCTCAGCGACTATTTCGACGAGGAGTTCTTCCAAACCAAGAAAGTGGTATATGTACCGGTGGTATAAGCAAAGAAGAATACAGGAATCAAGATACACATAGAAAGACCTGCCATGAAGATAAAAAGATTTGAATTCAATATGTTTCCCGTAAACTGTTATGTTTTATGGGATGAAACCAACGAAGCGGCAGTCATAGACGCCGGCTGCTTCTACGAAGAAGAAAAGCAAGCCCTGAAAGGCTTCATCAAGGACAATCACCTGGAAGTGAAACATCTGCTGAACACCCATCTCCATCTGGACCACATCTTCGGCAACCCCTTTATGCTGAAAGAATTCGGTCTGAAAGCCGAGGCCAACCAGGCAGATGAATATTGGATAGAAAACGCTCCGAAGCAGAGCCGGATGTTCGGTTTCCAACTGCAAGAGCAGCCTGTGCCGCTGGGCAAATACCTGCACGACGGAGACATCGTCACCTTCGGCCACACCCAACTGGAATGTATCCATGTGCCGGGACATTCGCCTGGTAGCCTGGTCTATTACTGTGCCGCCGACCACTGCATGTTCTCGGGCGACGTGCTCTTCCAGGGCAGCATCGGACGGGCAGACCTGGCCGGAGGCAATTTCGATGACCTCATCGACCACATTTGCAGCCGCCTTTTCGTCCTTCCCAATGATACCATTGTCTATCCGGGCCATGGTGCACCGACAACCATCGGCATCGAAAAGGCAGAAAACCCGTTCTTCAGATATAAGGAATGACGGGCCTCTCCCCGAAGACAACCAATTGTACAATTCCTATTAAATAATACAACCATGATAAACGACTTGTTATCCAACCGTCACAACGGCATCAGCCCGAAGGACGAGGAAATCATGCTCCGCAAAATAGGCGTGGGCAGCCTCGATGAGCTGATTGACAAAACCATTCCTTCGAACATACGCCTGAAAAAGCCGCTTGACCTGCCCCAGCCCATGACCGAATACGAATTCGCGCAACACATTGCGCAAATCGCCTCCAAAAACAAGCTCTATACCACTTATATCGGTATGGGATGGTATGGGACCATCACACCGGCCGTCATCCAGCGCAATGTTTTTGAAAACCCCGTTTGGTATACCTCCTATACTCCCTATCAGACTGAAGTTTCGCAAGGACGTCTGGAGGCGCTGATGAACTTCCAAACCGCCGTGTCCGACCTTACCGGCATGCCCCTGGCAAACTGCTCCCTGCTGGACGAAGCAACTGCGGCAGCCGAAGCGGTCACCATGATGCATGCCCTGCGTTCGCGCCAGCAACAGAAGGACGGAGCCAATGTGGTATTTGTGGATGAAGCCATCTTCCCACAAACGTTGGCTGTAATGACGACCCGTGCCATCCCCCAAGGCATCGTGCTCCGTACAGGCAAATACAATGAAATAGAGTTTACTCCCGACATGTTTGCCTGCGTACTCCAGTACCCCAATGCCAACGGCTGCATCGAGGATTATCGGGCTTTTGTCGAGAAAGCCCATGCCGCGGGATGCAAGGTGGCCGTTGCAGCGGATATCCTGAGTCTGGCCCTGCTGACGCCTCCAGGAGAATGGGGAGCCGACATCGTTTTCGGATCGACCCAACGGCTGGGCACTCCGATGTTCTATGGAGGTCCTTCCGCCGCTTACTTCGCTACCCGCGACGAATACAAGCGCAACATGCCGGGCCGCATCATCGGATGGTCCAAAGACAAATACGGCAAACTGTGCTACCGCATGGCACTCCAAACCCGCGAGCAACACATCAAACGTGAAAAGGCAACTTCGAACATCTGCACCGCACAGGCTCTGCTCGCCACTATGGCCGGATTCTATGCCGTCTATCACGGACAAGAAGGCATCCGTACCATTGCCGGCCGCATACACAGCATCGCTGCATTCCTCGCCAAAGCTATCGGTAAATTGGGATACACTCAAGTAAACGCTACCTACTTCGACACCCTCCGCTTTGCGCTGCCAGGCACCATCTCGGCCCAACAGATACGTACCATCGCCCTCAGCAAAGAAGTGAACTTACGCTACTTTGACAACGGCGATGTAGGTATGAGCATCGACGAGACGACCGACATAGCGGCCATCAATACCCTGCTGGCCATCTTTGCCATTACAGCCGGCGTAGAGGCTCCGCAGATTTCCGACGTCCCCAATGCCTGCACATTACCCAAAGAGTTGAAGCGCCAAAGTTCTTATCTGACGCATGAAGTATTCTGCCGCTATCACACGGAAACTGAAATGATGCGTTACATCAAGCGCCTGGACCGCAAGGACATTTCATTGGCCCACTCCATGATTTCACTGGGCTCGTGCACCATGAAGCTCAACGCGGCAGCAGAAATGCTTCCGCTCAGCCGACCGGAATTCATGAACCTGCATCCGCTGGTACCCGAAGAACAGGCAGCAGGCTACAGAGAACTGATCCATAACCTTTGCGAAGAGCTGAAAGTCATTACAGGCATGGCCGGAGTGAGCCTCCAACCCAACTCGGGTGCAGCCGGTGAATATACAGGCCTGCGTGTCATCCGTGCCTACCTGGAAAGCATCGGACAGGGACACCGCAACAAGATACTGATTCCTGCATCGGCCCACGGCACCAACCCGGCCAGTGCCGTTCAGGCCGGATTCACAACCGTAACTTGTGCCTGCGACGACCACGGCAATGTCGACATGAATGACCTCCGCCTGAAAGCTGAGGAGAACAAGGACTCTCTGGCTGCCCTGATGATCACCTATCCTTCTACTCACGGTATCTTTGAAACCGAAATTGTGGAGATTTGCAAGATTATCCATGCCTGCGGAGCACAAGTCTATATGGACGGAGCCAACATGAATGCCCAGGTAGGTCTCACCAATCCGGGCTTCATCGGTGCCGATGTCTGCCACTTGAACCTGCACAAGACCTTTGCTTCACCTCACGGCGGAGGTGGTCCCGGTGTAGGTCCCATCTGCGTTGCTCCACACCTCGTTCCGTTCCTGCCCGGACATGCCTTGTTCGGCAATTCGACCAACGAAGTGTCTGCCGCCCCGTTCGGCAGTGCCGGCATTCTGCCCATTACCTACGGTTACATCCGAATGATGGGTACCGAAGGACTGACACGCGCCACCCGCACGGCCATTCTGAACGCCAACTATCTGGCAGCTTGTCTGCAAGACACATACGGCATTGTCTATCGGGGAGCCCAAGGATTCGTGGGCCACGAAATGATTCTGGAGTGCCGCAAGATACATGAAGAGACAGGTATCAGTGAAAACGACATCGCCAAGCGCCTGATGGATTATGGGTACCACGCCCCCACTCTTTCCTTCCCGGTACACGGTACCTTGATGATAGAGCCCACAGAAAGCGAAAGCCTGGCTGAACTGGACAATTTTGTGGATGTAATGCTTCACATCTGGCAGGAGATACAAGAAGTAAAGGACGGACGTGCCGACAAGACTGACAACGTTCTGCTCAATGCACCCCATCCCGAATATGAGGTGGTTGCTGACCAATGGGATCACAGCTACACACGCCAGAAAGCTGCTTACCCCACCGAAGCGGTCCGCGAGAACAAATTCTGGATTAACGTAGCCCGTGTGGACAATACATTGGGCGACCGCAAACTGTTGCCTACCCGCTACGGTACATTCGAATAAGACGAACTGAAATAAAAAGAAGTGGCAGAAATGCCGGAACTGACAAATTGCTTCCGGTATTCTGCCATTTTTTACATCATCAAACTTTTAATGTTTATGGACAATAACAATAAAGAATGGCAAGTGCTTCATAGTGAATACCTCATCCGCCGCCCTTGGCTGACAGCACGCCGAGACCATGTACGCCTGCCCAATGGAGTAGAAAATCCCGAATATTATGTATTGGAATATCCTGATTGGGTCAATGTCATCGCCATCACCCGCGACGGACACTTCATCATGGAAAGACAATATCGACACGGACTTCGGTATACGGGATACGAAATCTGTGCCGGAGTATGTGAACCGGGTGAAGAACCCGTTGATTCGGCACGCCGCGAACTATACGAAGAAACAGGCTACGGAGGAGGACATTGGACACACCACTTGACCATTTCGGCCAATACCAGTACGATGAATAATTTGTGCCATTGTTTCGTAGCAACCGACGTAGAACCCATCTCTACCCAACACCTGGAACCGACAGAAGACATCAGCATCCATCTGATGACAAAAGAAGAAGTACGCTCCCTGCTTACGGGCGACCAGATACGTCAAGCACTGATGGCCGCTCCATTATGGAAATATTTTGCAGAGAACCATCTTCTCTAAACCGTTGAAACAAAAAAAGCGTACAATCCTTTGCGGATTGTACGCTTTTTCATATCTATTTCAGGAGGTTACTTTACTTCCTCGAAGTCAGCATCCTGAACATTGTCACCTTGCTTACCGTTGTTGCTCTGAGTGTTGTCTTGGCCGGCGTTGTTGGTACCTTGCTGTTGAGCGCCACCCTGAGCACCGGTCTGTGCATACATCTCGGCACTGGCAGCCTGGAAGGCCGTGTTCAGTTCGGCCATTGCACTGTCGATGGCAGCCAGATCCTGAGCCTTGTGAGCATCTTTCAGTTTCTGAAGAGCAGCCTCAATAGGAGCCTTCTTGTCGGCAGGAAGCTTGTCGCCCAGATCCTTCAACTGATTTTCGGTCGTGAATATCATCGAGTCAGCCTGATTCAGCTTGTCTACTTTCTCACGCTCCTTCTTATCAGCTTCAGCGTTGGCGCTGGCCTCAGCCTTCATACGCTCGATTTCTTCCTTGCTCAAGCCACTGGAAGCCTCGATACGGATGGCCTGTTCCTTACCGGTAGCCTTATCCTTGGCAGATACCTTCAAGATACCGTTGGCATCGATATCAAAGGTCACCTCAATCTGAGGTACACCACGACGTGCCGGAGCAATACCCGTCAGGTTAAACTGACCGATAGACTTGTTCTGTGCAGCCATCGGACGCTCACCCTGGAGGACATGGATGGTCACCTCAGTCTGGTTATCGGCTGCCGTAGAGAAGATTTCACTCTTCTTGCACGGGATAGTCGTGTTCGCATCAATCAACTTGGTCATCACACCGCCCATGGTCTCGATACCCAAAGTCAACGGAGTGACATCCAGCAAGACCACGTCCTTGATTTCGTTGGTCAACACGGCACCCTGGATAGCGGCGCCGATGGCAACAACCTCATCCGGGTTCACACCCTTCGAAGGAACTTTGCCAAAGAAGTCCTCAACCAACTTCTGTACGGCGGGGATACGAGAAGAACCACCTACCAGGATTACTTCGTCAATGTCCGAAGTGCTCAGACCGGCATCGCTGATAGCCTTCTTACAGGGTTCCAGACAAGCCTGGATCAGGTTATGTGCCAGAGCCTCAAACTTGGCACGGCTCAAAGTCTTCACCAAGTGCTTGGGCACA
>ENA-OOWN01000073-OOWN01000073.1-human-gut-metagenome-genome-assembly--contig:-NODE-73-length-84574-cov-5.716655_pt1 | contig 84574 bp, 65 predicted proteins | sample MGYA00241406_ERZ501319 | MGnify/ENA primary metagenome ERZ501319 (study PRJEB25962, sample SAMEA2042734) | human gut metagenome | biome: human gut; feature: human-associated habitat; material: faeces... | reverse complement strand
AAAGAGACCGTGCTGAAGTTCTGCAATGACCAGGCAGATGAACTGCTTGGACTTTCCATGAACCATTATAATGTCAAGTTTGCAACGGTATAATTAACTAGAGCCAACGTTATCTTTAAGGATGACAAATGCCATGTTTTTGTTTGTAAAATGCCTTGTTTTACAGGCATTCAAGTAAACCTTAAACAAAACATAAAAGGGAATACTGCCAAAACGACATAAATTCCGGAACAAAACCAACTTAACATTTTAATATATTTTCTGTATATAAGGCCATATTGCCTTATATAAAAATTCGCTAGGATTGTAGTAAAAATCTTTCCATTTACAAATCATTTAACTACCTTTGCTTTCGTATGAAATAAATAGAAAATATGAAAACAACTATTTTAGGAGCTATCGCTGGTGATATAATAGGTTCTTTATATGAATTTCATTCTACAAGGAACTATAATTTTAATATGTTTGACAAAAGGATGCGCCCTACAGACGACAGTATTATGACTGTTGCTATTGCAGATTGGTTACTACACGATAACAGGCTTAGCCATGAAATTTTGTCAAATAAAATGCGAAAATGGGGACGTAAATATCCACATGCCGGATATGGTAGCAAGTTCAATGCGTGGCTAATGGATGATATAGCAGAACCATATAATTCATGGGGTAATGGTTCGGCAATGAGGGTTTCTCCCATTGGTTTTGCCTTCAGCACTTTAGAAGAAACTTTAAATGTTGCAAAAATAAGTGCTGAAATCACACACAATCATCCGGAAGGCATTAAAGGTGCGAAAGCCACAGCCGCTGCAATTTATCTAGCGCGCATTGGACAAACGAAAAAAGAAATAAAGAATTTTATTACAACAACATTTAATTACGACCTTAATAAAACTTGTGCTGAAATCAGAACTAATTATATTTTTCATGTTAGTTGCCCCAAAAGCGTACCACAATCTATTTGTGCTTTTATTGACAGTACAGATTATGAAAGCGCATTAAGAGAAACAATATCTTTAGGTGGAGATGCCGACACGATGGGAGCCATTACAGGCGGTATCGCTTCAGCTTTCTACAAAGAAATCCCTAATACGATATATGAATTTGCAATATCTAAATTAACAAAAGAAATGAAGGATATTGTTACCGAATTCGATTCTCAGTTCAATTTTTATACAAAATAATAACAAAAAAGGTATCAAAAGCATTAAGCTTTGATACCTTAAATTTTATTTCAATAAACAATTATTTTTTCTTTGCCGGAGCAGACTTGTAAGCCTTATTTAAACCGGATATAACCTCATTTGTGATATCATAAGCCTTATCGGCGTAAAGAATATTATCACCAGCTTTACTCAATATTAATGAATATTTTTTATCTTTATTATAAACAGCCAAATAATGCTGAATACTGTCACGCAACGCCTTATTGAACTTATCTGTTTCAGCTTGGAATTCCGTGCCCAACCTCTGTTGCAGTTCTCTCAAATCCGCATCTTGCTTTTGCAGACCAGCTTGCACCGCCTCCGCCTGCTGCTGTGTGTACTTATTATTCTGTATGTCCTGCTGAAATTTAGCGACTGCATTCTGAAGCGACCGCCCTTTAGCATTGATTGTATTCTGGATATTTTGACTCTTCTTTTCAAGAATCAAAGTATATTCCTTACAAAATTTATATTGAGACATAATCGAGTCAACTTCAATATATGCAATTTTCATACTTGAATTTGTTGTTGAGGCCGTTGTTGGTTTTTCATCAACTTTTGGTGCCTGATTGTTACATGATGATACAATCACCGACATCAACGCAATAAATGCAGCCGAACGGAATGCTTTTTTCATATTTATGTGTTTATTGTTTGTTAAGATTATCATTTCATTTCATTTCCTTTTCATACAGCATCAATTTTATGCTACGCAATACATTCTATAGCAATTATTAACACGTTGAAAATGAGAAATTCTATCATTTTTCTTATTTTTGCATGCAAAGATAATGTAATTCACGTGAACTGCAAAATAAAAACTTGTGAAATAGAATTTATTTGATCACATATATCTAACTTTATAACAAGTTATTAAATAAATATGAGTATCATAATGGATAAAAAATTGGAACCGCAATGTGTATTTGAACTGTTCGCTAAAATAAACAATATTCCGCGACCGTCAAAGCACGAAGAAAAAATGATTGATTTTTTAAAAAAGTTTGGAAAAGAAAAACATTTAGAGACACATGTTGACCAAACGGGAAATGTAATTATAAGAAAATCTGCATCTATAGGCTATGAGAATAAAAAAACATTAATTCTACAAAGCCACATGGATATGGTTTGTGACAAACTGGTCGATGTTGATATTGACTTTATGAAAGACCCAATCCAAACATACATTGAAGGGGAATGGCTCAAAGCAAAAGGAACAACGCTGGGAGCAGACGACGGCATAGGTTGCGCAATCCAACTTGCTATACTTGCAGACAATTCTATTGAGCATGGCTCCATTGAATGTGTATTTACAAGAGATGAAGAAACCGGCCTAACGGGGGCAGAAGGTATGGAAGCAGGATTTATGACAGGCGATTTGCTTATAAACCTTGACAGTGAAGATGAAGGACAATTCTTTATCAGCTGTGCTGGTGGCATGACAACAAACGCTATGTTCAAATTTAAAAAAGAGGCCGCACCTGAAGATTATTTTTTCATGAAACTATCACTCAAAGGGCTTCATGGAGGACATAGCGGCGATGATATCAATAAAAAATACGCCAACGGTATAAAATTATTAACTAGGTTCATCTATAACATTAGTGAAAAAATTGACGTACGCATATCAAGTTTCAACTCAGGACGCATGCATAACGCCATTCCACGTGATGGAACCATCGTTTTTGCAGTACCTAGAGATGCAAAAGAAGACGTACGCATCGCTCTCAACATCTTCTCAAAAGAAGTCGAAGATGAATTCCATGTAACAGAAAACAACATCCAATTCAATCTCGAAAGTACAGATACAGAACCTGTTATTCCACAAGAAACCAGCAAAAAAATTATATTCGCATTGCAAGCAGTTGATAACGGTCCATACTCAATGTGCCAAGATGAAGAATTAAAATGGATGGTTGAAACGTCAAGTAATATCGCTAGTGTAACAACATGTGACAATGAAATAAAAATTGTGGCATCACAGCGTTCCAACGTAATGAGTAATCTTACAAATATGGGCAACACTGTAAAAGCCGTTTTCCTATTGGCCGGGGCTGAAGTTATACAAAGTGACGGATATCCTGCGTGGAAAATGAATCCCAACAGCGAACTTACAAAAATAGTTGTTGAAACATATAAAAAACTTTTTAACAAAGAGCCTAAAGTTATTGGCATACATGCAGGACTTGAATGTGGCTTATTCTCTGAGAAATATCCACATCTTGACATGGTTTCAATGGGGCCAACTCTCCGTGGAGTCCATTCCCCGGATGAACGTTTACTCATACCCACTGTACAAATAATATGGGATCATTTATTAGAAATAATGAAAAACATTCCAGAAAAATAACATAATATGCCCTCCCGAGTTCTGGTCGGGAGGGTTGTATTCATATACGTAAACCTAATATGTTACATTTTCAATACTACTAAATGACACATTTCATTAAAATAATATTTGTTTATATTTTCACAACATTACTTTTATGTGGATGCGGAAACCAGCATAAAGCTGAAAAAGTCGTAACAAACTTTCTTGACAAAAATTTTCTAAGCACAGATTATTCTGTAAAATTTACAAAACTAGACTCGACCAAACATGTATCAGACAGTGCAATAACCGCAATGAGAATGAAAGCTTCTGTAAATAAAATGTTCAAAAAAAACATTAAATACGCAAATACCCACAACCAATATATGTATATACAAGCACATGTAAGTATAAACGGAGATACTATTAGACAAACTTTTTACCTTAATCCGGATTTGACTCAAATTGTATCATTCAAAAACAATTAAATATTATTAGTTATCATTATTATCTTTATAAACAAATCCTTTCAATAGAATAGCAATAGCCATTGACATGAAACCATTGACCGTATACAAAGCAAGTGCAGGAAGTGGAAAAACATTTACGCTAGCCGTAGAATATATAAAGTTACTTATTGACAATCCAACATGCTTCAAGAATATTCTTGCTGTGACATTTACAAATAAAGCCACAGAAGAAATGAAAATGCGCATATTAAGCCAGCTTTATGGAATATGGAAAATGTTACCAGAATCAGAAGTTTATACCCAAACAATCTGTGACAACCTTGGCATAACAAAAGAATTAGCAAGTCGTAAAGCCGGAATGGCTTTAAATTATCTTATACATAACTATCATTTCTTCAAAGTCGAAACCATTGATTCATTCTTTCAATCTATATTACGCAACCTTGCCCGTGAACTTGACCTCACAGCAAACCTAAAAATAGGATTAAATGATATACAAATAGAAGAACAGGCTGTTGACCAACTGATTGATTCATTAAATTCTACTAGTGAAATGCTCCAATGGTTAATCGATTATATATTATTAAATATCAATGAAAATAAAAATTGGAATATTATAAATCAAATAAAAACTTTCGGACGTAACATATTCAAAGATTTTTATAAAGATTCGGGAGATGAACTTCACACTGTACTATCAAAACCAAATTTCTTCAAAGATTACGTTAAAAATATCAAGACTATAAAAGCGAATGCCCAGAAACACATGGCATATTACGCAAGCACATTTAAGCATGAAACTGAAGCTGCAGGATTAACAGTTAGTTCGTATGCAAATAAAAGTAATGGTATAAGCAGTTATTTCAATAAGCTAAAAAGTGATGATTTCAGTGATACTAGATGTAAAAACAAAACTCTAGAAAACTGTCTTGCAGATGCAGAAAACTGGGCATCAAAAACAAGTCCTGAAAGAGACACAATCATATCACTTGTAAATGATAAATTGATGAAATTACTTCATTCTGCAGAAAAAGACAGACCGCTCCAATGGAAACTATATGTTTCCGCAGATAGTACTTTGAAACATCTTGACAAACTACGGCTTCTCAACAGCATAGAATTTAAAGTCAGAGAACTAAATAAAATATCAAACCTATTTTTACTAAGTGATACACAACATTTACTACATACATTAATTAAAGACAACGATTCTCCTTTCATTTTTGAAAAAACCGGTTACAATTTGGAACACATAATGATTGATGAGTTCCAAGATACAAGTTCTGTACAATGGCAAAACTTTAAAATCCTGTTAAAAGAATGTATGAGTTTTGCTTCCAATTCAAATCCGGCACTTATTAAAAATCTCATTGTTGGAGATGTAAAACAAAGTATTTATAGATGGCGCTCCGGTGACTGGCGGTTACTCAACAATATTAAGACTCAATTTCATTCTTCTGACAACAATGTTGAAATAAAAACTTTGCAAACCAATTATCGTTCTAAATGTAACATTGTAAGATTTAATAATTTATTCTTTAAACTCGCATCCAAAATCGAATATGAAAAAGAATTAGAAATAAGCAATGAAGATAAAGCAAAAGAGTTATTGACAGCATACGATGATGTTGCTCAAATGGCTAACAAGAATGAGCAGTACGGTGGTAGTGTACGTATAACGTTATTGCCAGATGATGAATATGAAGACAAAATGTTGGAAGCCATAGATGATGCCATTAAAGAAATACTTAAATCCGGAGCATCTGAAAACAGCATTGCGATATTGATACGTTACAACAAGCATATACCCCTCATTGCAGACTATTTATGTAGACAACATAAAGAATTAAATATTGTCAGTGATGAAGCTTTCCGACTTGATGCTTCTCCAGCCGTAAACATAATCATCAATACTTTACGCTTGTTATTAAATCCTGACAATATTCTTACAAAAGCTAGTCTTGCTGTCACCTATCAGACCCGAGTCCTTGGACATAACGCTACAGACATATTAGCACACATAAATTGTAACAGTACCAACCTTGACCGCTTACTGCCAAACGAGTTTACCAATACCCTTAATGAATTGACAAAAAAATCCTTAATTGATATAATTGAAAACATAATCTCAATATTTAGTCTCGATAAATTAAGCAACGAAAGTGCATATATATATACATTATGCGACCAAGTAACCGAGTTTATCAATAGCTATTCTTGTAATATTAACGATTTTCTCAATACATGGGATGAAAACATGTGCAGTAAAACCATACAACTCAATGATAATAAAGGAATTAGACTTATCAGCATCCACAAAAGTAAAGGACTGGAATTTGACAATGTAATAATACCTTTCTGTGACTGGAATATAGAAAGTAGAGACACAATATTATGGTGCAAACCTAAAGAAAAGCCATTCAGCGATATGCCTATTATTCCAATAGACTATACAAAAAGAATAACAGACAGTATCTATGCCGAATATTACACAGATGAACATATCCAAGCGTGCGTAGATAATCTCAACTTACTCTATGTGGCATTCACAAGAGCCAGCAAAAACATACACATATTAGGACGTAAAAACAGCAATTCAAACTGCAGGTCGAATCTGATTGTAAAATGTCTTCCAAAATTATTTGCCGAACTTGACGGCTCCACGCTTTCTGGGTTGGAAGGCGACAACACTCCTGTTATATTCAAATACGGAGAAACATCTACAGAAAACAACATGCAATCCACACATACCCAAAATGTATTTCTAAAAACTGAAGATCATTATAATATCGAAATATGTCAATCAAAACACCGTGTCGAGTTTAAACAAAGCAATAAAAGTCGTGAATTCCTTTCAGATGTGTTAGACAACTTTAACACAACACCAAACCAATACATAGAAACAGGTAAAATCTTACACAATATTTTTTCATCAATACGGACAACTGCCGATATCGGAAAAGCACTTAAGCAACTTGAATTTGACGGCATTCTTCCCAACAATGCGAATGACATTGATGATGTTCGCCGTATGTTAACCGAAAGGTTGACAAACAAACAGGTTGCCGACTGGTTTAATCCTCATTGGCATGTTTTTAACGAATGTAATATTGTATCATTCTCACAAGAAAAAAACAAAATTATCGAATGGAGACCAGACCGAGTAATTACTGACGGCAATACAACAAAAGTGATAGACTTCAAATTTGGAACTCCTCACAAAGAACATCTAAAACAAGTTACCGAATATATACAGTTACTTACCAGTATGGGCCTCCGAAATGTCACTGGATACATTTGGTATGTATGGCCCAACAATATAGTCAACGTCAACTCGACAGAAAACAACAAAAATTAAAATAGCGGAAGTTCTAAATATACGAAATGTTATTCAGATCTTCCGCTAAACACATCTGTCAAAGTTGTTCACATTCTTTTAGCCAAAGAGTTACTGATGCATCACTAGGCATACGCCAATCACCACGAGGACTTAGACCAACGCTGCCTACCTTTGGCCCGTCAGGCAGACATGAACGTTTAAACTGCTGCGAAAAGAAACGCCGCAAGAACGTTAACAACCATTTTTTTATAGTATCATCGTCATAAAACTTCACATTGCCATGATTCCCGTCAAAAGCCTTACGTGCCAACATGAAAATCTTTGACGGTCTAAAACCAAAACGCAGGATATTATACATGAAAAAGTCATGTAATTCATAAGGTCCTACCAATTCCTCTGTTTTTTGACTTATCCGTCCCTCTGTATCAGCAGGCACAAGTTCCGGGCTTACGGGAGTGTCTATTATGTCAAGAAGCGTGGCACGCGAGGCTCCGTCTGTATCATTAGCTGCAAATTTCACCAAATGCCTTACTAATGTTTTGGGAATACCTGCATTTACTCCATACATGCTCATGTGATCTCCATTATAAGTGGCCCACCCCAACGCCAACTCTGAAAGATCGCCTGTCCCTATGACAAGTCCACCAACTTTGTTACTTATATCCATGAGTATCTGGGTTCGCTCTCTAGCCTGACTGTTTTCATAAGTCACATCATGCACAGCCTCATCCTGGCCTATATCTTTAAAATGCTGCCTTACCGATGCTGATATATCAACTTCACGAATAGTTACTCCAAGACTGCGCATCAGGTTTACAGCATTTGAATGAGTACGTCCTGTAGTACCGAATCCTGGCATAGTTACGCCAATAATCCCCTTCCTGTCAAATTTCAATTTGTCAAAAGTCTTAACACAAACAAGCAAAGCCAAAGTACTGTCAAGACCTCCACTGATACCGACAACAACCGTCTTGCAACCTGTATGTACCAATCTTTTAGCTAACCCTGCGGACTGTATTGACAAAATCTCGTCACAACTTTTATCCATATCAGGAACCTTAGGTATAAACGGATACGGGTCTACATCACGCAAAAACTCAAAATCGCGCTGTACCGTAGTTGTATGTGCGTTTACTATGCGCGCGTCATGACCACGTTGGGCATTTACGTATGTACTGTTTGTCCGTCTCTCGCTTCTTAATTTTTCAATATCTATCTGAGATAAAACAACTTGTGATTCAAAACTAAAACGCTCGCTTTCAGCTAACAGCAGCCCATTCTCGTATACAAATGCATTCCCTGCATATACCATGTCTTGCGAACTCTCTCCAAACCCACAACCACTATAAATATAACCTGAAATCGTGCGTGCACTTTGAATAGCCAGCAAACTGGTAAGATATTTATGTTTACCTATCAGCTCATCGCTTGCTGACGGATTGAATATCATGTCAGCACCGGCCAATGCCAAATTGTCACTTGGCGGTGCCGGAGACCACATATCCTCACATATTTCAATTCCAAATAACACACCGTCACATGTACGAAACAACGTAGGTTGCGGTGTTACAAGCACTTTATTACCTGCAAAACGTATTTCGGTCGGCACCAAATCCTGTGCCGAGGCAAACCAACGTTTCTCATAAAACTCACTATAATTAGGCAAATATGTTTTAGGCACAATACCCAACAAATCGCCTTTTTGTATAACTACAGCACAGTTAAGAAGCACATCGCCCACAACTACAGGTAATCCAACAATACAAATAATGTCAAGATTACGTGTAAAATCAAGCAACATCATAACGGATGCCTCGGCTTGCTCCAGTAATAGCGACTGGCGGAAAAGGTCTTGACAGGTATATCCTGTAACACTCAACTCAGGAAATACAATTATTTCCACACCACGTCCTTCAGCTTTAGCTATGATGCTTTCAATCTGTTGTATGTTATATTCGCAATCTGCGACCTTAACTGACGGTATGGCTGCGGCAACCGTCACAAATCCGTTCTGCATAATGTTATTTTTAATTGATAATAATCTTTATTCCCTATCATCGGCACTTTATGGACTTAAAGCAATGCACAGACCTACTTCACCGTCACTTGTGTTGCGCCATATCCGTATTCTTGGAAAGAAGCGTCTTGATAAGGGCAATTCTTATATTTATAATTCAGTTCATGCACAATAGCGTGGCGCAATACACCTTCACCTTTTCCATGAATAAATATCAGTTTTGTACCGTGCCGACCTTTATAATCTTCCATTGTCTTTCTAAACACATCAAGCTGATGGTGCAATATGTCAGCGGCCGATAATCCCGCAGTTGTCTCCAACAACTCATTTGCATGGAGATCTACAACAACAGGTTCATCCTTACCACGTTTTCTTGCCGGTTGCGCCATAGGTTTCTTACTGTCGCATGCAGACTTCCGGGTCATTTCCTGTTTCAGCTTTTTTGCGTCAATAACAAGTGGTCTCGCTGGTCTGTCATTTTCAACAACGGGACACACCATGGCGAGTTGTTCAAAAAAATCATTTTCCTTAAATGTATGCAACTTGTAAAATTTCACTGTATCTATGCGCATCTGAACATCTATAACAGGTTTTATCATAAAACTCTTGTCACGCTTATAAGCTACCAACTGTACAGAAACGCGCTCCAGTTCATTAAGAGTCTCACGGCCAAACTTCTCTATGAAAAGTTTTGTATTAGGCTCTATTTCACCCACTGAGCGCAAATGCCAACTAGCACCTTCGGCTGAAAGATATGAATAAGTTACATAATAATTACTGTCGTTGACAAGATAGGTTTCAAACGTTGTCTTTGTCATCTCCTTCTCGTCTACAGGTACAAATGCAAGATATACGGAAAGCATATCGCCACCTTTTCGTTCTTCCGGCTCTTCCTTAAATGTCACAGGACGATCGGCAGGATCATAATCCTCATCGATAAGCTTAACCGAATTATTTGATACCGCAGGCTTCATATCATAATCGTCAGTGTCCGTCACCACTACATCGTTTATTCTCATGGGTATCTGAAAACCGTCCTCGTCTTCTACAAGCACGATAGATTTACCTTGGAAACCGGCTACAACACCTCCGCCAATTTCGCTCAAAAATCTAACTTTATCTCCTATTTTCATATTCGTATTCTTATTTCTAAAATAAATTCAAGCATCATATCGCCATATATTCAAGAACTTCCAAGCACAACGTATTTTTAATATACGGTCTTTTAACCGTCAAAAGGATGCCTTTTACCATCTCAAAGACGGCTTTTTACAAGCTCAAACATGGCTTTTCGCAGGGTCAAGACTAAAGCTCTGAAACTCAAGATATTACGTTCCCACTAAAAAGTAAAATCTTACTTTGTCATGGAATAAGTAAAGAACTGTCGCCATAACTTAAGAAACGGAAATCATGACTCATGGCATAATCATAAATCTTACGCCAATCGCCATGTACAAACGCACTTACAAGTAACAACAGCGTACTTTGAGGCTGATGAAAATTTGTAACCAGCATCTTCACTATCTTGTATTCATACCCGGGAGCTATTATTATTTGAGTACTGCCGTGTAACGCACCCAACCCATTCCGGTCAAGATAATCAACAATGTTTTGCAACGCTTCCACCGGAGTAAGCATCGGATGCGTGTCATATGGCTCCCACTGGTCAATATGCAATTCATTTTCCGCTGCGTCTGGATTATCGGCCAGTCGCGCTCCAACATAATATAAACTCTCAAGAGTACGCACACTCGTCGTGCCTACAGCCACCGCTTGCGCACCATGCTGTATGAGCTTAACTAACGTGGAACGGCATACGCAAATATATTCAGTGTGCATATTGTGACCTGATATATCATAGCTCTTTACCGGCTTAAATGTTCCGGCTCCTACATGAAGTGTAAGTTCCTCACGTTCTACATTATGCTCATCGATAGAATGCAGTACTTCATCCGTGAAATGCAGACCGGCCGTAGGAGCCGCCACACTGCCTTTAATTTTGGAATACACGGTCTGGTATGTTTCCTTATCACTTTCTTGCGTATTCCTATTAAGGTATGGTGGTATAGGTAACTCGCCTACACATTCTAAAATATCTGCGAATGAAATACTGTCATCATCCCACGAAAAGTCAATCCAATGACTTGTGCCATGCTCATGACCGCGCAATGCAGTCAATGTTACATTACGTCCTTTTATCAAGAACGAACGTACCAACTTTCCGTCCTTCCATTTTTTCAGATTGCCTATCATGCAAAACCATGCACATCCACCTGTCGATTGGAACATCAACTCATAATCCGAAGGCTTTGCAGGTTCAAGCAGGAACACTTCTATAAGTGCTCCCGTTTCTTTTCTAAAATGTATGCGGGCTTGGATTACACGCGTATTATTAAAAACCATCAATGAGCCTTCCGGTAAGTATTTGGCAATATTATAAAAATTATCTTCGGAAACCTTACCCTTATTATAGACCAACAATTTACTGTGATCACGCGGAACAACAGGAAACTTTGCTATCCGTCCTTCCGGAAGTTCGTAATTGAAATCTTTTATATGTATATGTTTTGTATCCATGACATCTATGTATAAAAACTAAACTACAAGCGCCTTGATTATAGTAAACAATAATGTTAGCACCAACACCAGAAGTACTATGTCCAAATCTATGTGGTTATATCCCGTTGAGGTATATTGTGAAGAAATATAATTGAAATCTGGATACATCCGTAAATATGACTTTATGTAAACATAATAGACAAAAGCCCCCACTATACCTCCCCACAAGAGACCTACAAGAATATCACTTGGATAGTGCAATCCTAAATACAGACGGGTCCAGCAGTTTACAAGCGACCAAAGGCACATGGCTATAACAAATTTTTTATTACGGACAAGCAATGAGAAAAACATTGCTATGCAAAACGTATTTGACGCATGGGCGGAAAAAAAACCATATTGCGTACCTCTAATACCATTGACAACGTCAATCGTATATTTGATAAAAGGATCATTTGAAGGTCTGAAACGCCCTACAAGTGGCTTCACAATAAAATCAGCCATACCATCAGATAATATAATACACAGACAAACGCAGCCTATGACAAGCATTATCTGCTTCATCGTCTCATTGTTCTTAATGACAACATAAAGCAATGCAAGATATAGCGGAATCCATGTCACCCCGGATGTCAAAGACACGGCAAGGTTGTCAATGAACAAAGAATCACTCCCATTAAAAAACGAAAGTATTTCACGATCTATCTCTACCAGTGTCTGCATTTAATATCCTTATTATAAAATTCAATACATGACTGGAATATTTGCGACATAGTTTTCTGTCAAATCCGTTCCATTTGCGAAGTCTGCATCCAACCTTCACGCCCGTCTTCCAACCTTACTTGCTTCCAATCTTTCATTGTATCATCAATAATGTCAACCCTACTGCCCTCATGGATTATAGCATCATACTCGCTGGTAACTACTGGAGTTTTCCTTAATGCAGCAGAAGGCAATATAACTATAGCGCCAGTTCGTGTCGTCAATATGCACTTTTGTTCATACGCAAAAACATTACTGAGAATGAAAATCGCTACAAACAAAGCTGCACCATAAAAGCCTATCTTACGCAAAATCACTCGACGACCAAACAAATAACATAATACAAGCACTAAAGCTATGGATATACTTATGATTGCGGTACGCGCCCACCCGTCAACGCTTGTAAAGTTTATAAGTGATTTATACCACGTAACAAAAAACATCTCTGACTTAGGCGTAATTTTATCAATTGTCTTTGAGCGCGCCATCTGTAAATTGAATCTTATGTCATTGTCACCAGGAGACAACAATAACGCACGTTCGTAATTCAACACTGCGCGCGTAATATTATCTGTGCGATAATAGGCATTACCTAAATTATAATACAATTCCACACTTGGTCCTTTTCTCAACAACTCTTCATAATCTTTTATTGCTTGTTGATAATTGCCTTTCTTATATTCATCATCCGCATTTTGTTTGGTTATTGCATTCGCAGACAATGGCATAATCAAAACAAACATTACGGACAATGCGATGTGTAAACCTGACACTTTCTTATTTTTTAATCCTCGTAACACGTCTTCTATCTTAATTATTGCTGTCATTGCCGCTTCAAAAGTCTGCTTCATATTGCCTTTTGTATCACCTGGGGCATAACGGTTATATTCACATTCATCAACCGCTTGAATAAATAAAGAAACAGTATTCTCATCTACACTTTTCCGGGACAGTTGTTCCACAATATTGTCTTTTGACAGTTGTTCCACAGGCATATTTAATTTATCTCCGACATATCCCCACAACGCCCGCAACACTTCATCATAAAACTTATCATGTTCATTTTTAAGCATCAGGATATTGGCATTCTTCAACCGCTTAGTTGCAATGCGATTGGCTTTCTTTACTTTTAACTTCGTAATATCTGCATTATCTATAGCTCTTTGGCGGAAAACAATAAGTACACTAACAAAAATGACAAATAGTATAGATAATACCAACCAATAAGCTACAGATCCATAAAAAATATTCTTAATGTCTTGAATATCTGTGTCGCCTTCTTTTATCGGATGTATATCTTTGTCCTTTAAATCACTGTAGTCTACGGTTGAATTCATATTACCATCGCCCTTTGCCACATCAATTTTAAAAGACTGTGTCTTTATCGTTTTATAAACATTGGCATCGACATCATAATATACAAATTCTATTGCCGGAATAAGGTAACTTCCTTGATTACGTGGAACGGCTAGAAAGTCATATATCATATTACCTTCAACACCGTTTGGAGTCAACTTTGTCTTATCCGTAACTTTTGCGTCATATTTATCAAAGTCTTTAGGAAAATTGATTATTGGCTGCTTTATCAACTTCAAGTTGCCAATTCCTCCGATAACGACACGTATCGTTATCGGATCATTCGCCTTAACTTCTTTCTTGTTAATCTGTGCGCTTATATTAAACTTACCCACACCTCCGGAAAAATTTATCGGACGTTTAGGTAATGGATCCACTTGAATAGTCATACCAGGGGCTTTGATGGCACGCTTCACTTCTATATATCCGGATCCACCATTAAGAAAAGCTTCAAACGGGTCTACATTACGATTTTGCTGAATTACCGTTCCATTAAACGTTATACTCGGAATTTCCAATTTACCTGTCATTTGCGGATACATTACATATTGACTCCATGTCACACATCTATAAGGACGGCCATTGACACGTTCAATATGATAAGATTTTTGCTGTGGAAGCGGTATTTCTTGCGTATGGAAACCTGTTAAATCTGGCATTTTGCCTTCTAATTGGGTCAAATCAACCAATGTATAAACTTTATATGTTAATAACACCGGTTCCTGCTCATGTACACGACGCTTATTTGCACTAACTTTTATAAACAAATCACTACCTTGAATAGGTGTTCCTGCGTCACGTAAACGTGGCTGTCCGTTTGAATCGTCATGCATTCTTGGAGAACCATTATTACTACTTTGAGCTTCACCTGCTACTTTTATTTTAACAACCTTTGAAGTAAAGCGTTTTCCATTCGCTACTATATGCGCAGGAGGTATAGTATACGTGCCACTCTTTGATGCACATAAAATGAATGTATAGGTTATAGATGATTCCCCTGTTGTATGGCCATTGACCATTTGGAAACTCGCCTGTTCCGACTTATATGGACCAGTTATCACCTCTATATTATCAGGAATGTCACCTAGCCGGAAATCACTAGCATTACGAGTTCCTATCGTATATGAAAGCCTAAAATTTTCACCTACAGACACTTGCGATGGCACATTGACGACAAATTTTTGGGATTTAGCCGACATGACACAACACAAAATAAGAAATAAAAGAAATATTTTCCGTTTCATATCTCTACACTTCATTTTCATATCACCAATTTTTACCACTGCCTCTACGTGAACTTTGCTTCTGCATAGCTTTTTTCATACGTTGTTGGGTCGTTTTTTCATTTTGTATGGCAGCATTGATGAGTTGTTCGGCATTTTCCTTACTCATTTGTTCCTTAGGCTGTTGCTGCTTATTCTCACCTTTATCCTTGTCATTGTTTCTATCTTTATTATTTTGTTGCTGATTCTTTTCGTTCTGCTTTTTCTGTTCTTTTTTATCGTTTTTCTTATCATTCTTTTGCATCCTTTTACAAAGAGCAAGATTATAACGAGTTTCATTGTCTTTTGGATTGTTACGTAAAGCTTGCTCATAAGCTTTTATTGCATCACCATACATCTTATGATTCTGGCAGATTACACCTATATTGTGATAAACACTTGCAAGGCGTAACTTGTTGTTTTCCAACTTTGCAGCCTTTTGATATTGTACAATCGCAGCTGAATCTTTATTTTGCATCATCAAAGCACAACCTAGATTGTAAACTGCTTGAGAATTTGACGGGTTTTTAGAAACCGCTTTACGATATTGAATCTCGGCTTTATCGTATTGTTGACTATTAAACATCTTGTTACCATCACGCACAAATTGACGGTCGGTCTGCGCACCAACCCCCAACACAACACCCAGCAACAGCGTTAACATAAAATATCTTGCCATTTCAGATTTCATCCTTTACTACTTAAAAAGTTTAATCCTTTTGAGCAGAGGATTTCTGCTTTCAAGGACAAGGGTTTCTACAATCAAAATCAAAAGAGCTAATATACCAACAGCCTGAAATTGCTCATCATACTCACTGTACACAACATTCATAATGTCGCCTTTTTGCAATTTGCCAATTTCATGATTAAGCTGCTTCTGTGCCATATTGTTATTTTCAACGTGAATATAAGCACCTCCACCAGCTTGGGCTATTTGTTTACACATATCTTCATTCAATGCAGACATTACTTCCCGCCCAGTATTGTCTTTCATATACCCACCATTTCCATCCGGGACTGGCGAACCTTTGGGTGAACCTACTCCTAAAACAAATACTCTCATTCCGTTTTTTTTCGCTTGCTTAGCCGCATCGATCACTCCACCTTCATGGTCCTCGCCATCAGTTATAATAATAATCGCACGTCCGACGTTTTCCTGTTTAGTAAAACTTCGGGAACTCAAACTAATCGCCTCTGCCAAATTCGTTCCTTGAGCGGCGATCAAAGATGGCTCAATATTCTGCAAAAACATTTTAGCCGACACATAATCACTTGTTATCGGCAATTGTACGAATGCATCGCCTGCAAAAACCACGAGTCCAACTTTATCATTGGTAAAATTTTCAACTAAATTCTCAACAAGCATTTTACTCTTATCCAAACGCGACGGGACAACGTCTTCCGCTTTCATCGAATTACTTATATCTAAAGCTATTACCACTTCTATGCCATGACGCTGCTCCTGATTTATCTTTGTACCCATTTGCGGACGGGCAAGCATGATGATTATCAACGCTATTACTGAAATCATCAACCAAAACTTAACATCCCTTCTTAGTTGCGACACATCAGGCATCAAGTTTTCAAGCAGCGCCGGCTCTCCAAACTTCCGAAGCTGTTTTTTTCGCTTGCGCATTCCAAATAACCAAAATGCGACAAGTATTGGTATAATTATAAGCAAATATAAATATGCCGGATCTTCAAATCTGAACATGACTTATGAATTTTTCTTGCTTTATGGAATACGACGGAAGACAATAAGCCTCAAAAGCATCTCTAACAGCATTGATATAAAAGCAGCCAACGCAAACGGCTGATATGCATCATAACGCTTTGAGAACTTCTTTACATTCATCTTGGTCTTTTCCAATTTATCTATATCTTTATATATTTGTTTCAGTTCTGCCGTATTGGTAGCACGATAGAACTGGCCACCAGCCGTTGCTGCTATTTCATTCAATGTCTCAACATCTACATCCGCACGCATATTTACGTACTGCACCGTACCGCCAACAGGCACAGGGTAAGGAGCTACGGTCTTACTGCCAATGGCTATTGTATAAACACGTATTCCAAAACTTTTTGCAATATTAGCTGCCGTCAATGGAGAGATATCTCCCATATTGTTGCTCCCGTCTGTAAGAAGAATTACGACCTTACTTTTAGTCTTACTGTCTTTCAACCTCCCGACAGCATTAGCTAATCCCATACCAATGGCAGTACCATCTTCAATCAATCCTCTTGCAGCAATATCCGTACGAACATTCTGTAACAGATTTATCAAAGACGTATGATCTGTTGTCATTGGGCATTGTGTAAACGCCTCGCCTGCAAAAATCGTCAGACCAATATTATCGTCGGGTCTACCCGATATGAATTCGGAAGCCACGTTTTTAGCCGCCTCTATCCTATTCGGCTTCAAATCTTCGGCAAGCATACTGGTTGAAACATCCATAGCCAACATTATATCAATGCCTTCGACTGTCCGTTCACCCCAACTATTATGTGTTTGAGGACGCGCCAAAACTATAACAACAAAAACAAAGGTGACAATGCGTAGCAACGTTGGTAATCCTATCAGCCGTACACGCAAACTTTTCGGAGCATACTGATAAGCGAACGTGTCGCTCATCATCATCGTCGGCTCACTTTTCTTCCTGTAAAGCAAATACCATAATAAATAAGGTATCAACAATAACAGAAGCAAAAAATATTCTTTGTTGACAAATTCCATATTTCAAAACAGCTTTTATATCAACAGGCTGACTTTATATATAACATACACCAACAGTACCACGCTCATAACACACAAAACGACTATCGACCATTTAAGCGTTGTACGCGAACGAATATTGCGCTTATCAGTTTCCGTAAGCGACGGTTCCACACGCTCCATCGTTGGCTGATTATCGATTTTTGTCGTGTTTATAAATTCTATAGCGTTCACAAGATTTGCGTCATTTTCGTTAATCTGCGTCGAATATTTGGCAAACTTAACCAAATCTGCAGTAGTAAACAATTCTTTCAATTCATCTATGGTTTTCCTGTCATTCTCCTGCCGCAACCTTTCAATAATTTCGGAACTTGTCATCTCCATCGCATTAAAGCCAAATCTAGCCTTAATATATTTCCTTAACACGTCTGTAAGAAGAGTATAATATGTCTTTTGATCTTCAGAAACAGTCATACGCCCAGCCTTAATACGCCCTATCTCGTCAAGCGCTTTCTGATGTGGAGGCACACGCTTGACAAAACGCACACGCGCAATAACAGGCTTATTCTCCTTGAATCGAGTCCAAAGGTAATATGTCAAGACACACATCAAAACAAACAACACACTTAACCAAAATGCCGGTTCCCATTCAGTCCATAAAAAAGGATTATCTTGAACGCCTTTAGGTGGATAAAACTTCTCCGGATGCAACGTGTCCACAGGCACAGGCAACACTTTCAGGGCAAGGTTCTTGCTTTTATACACCTTACCGTCCACCTTGACTTTCATTGGTGGAAGATAATACAAGTTCTCATCAAATGAAGTAAGAACATATTTCTTTGTTATCTTGACTAGCCCATTATCCAACTGCGATGTGTCGGCAACAGAGTTTTCCAACACTTCTACCCCAGGCGTGATATACTGCGACGGCTTGAAAACAGGCATCTCCACACGCGAACCTTTTCTAGCCGTGACGCTAAGTGTCACACCTGTCTGTTCGCCTATCAGTATCTGTATGGAATCTATTTTTGATTCTACAAACACTTGAGCCGTTGCATATAACACACATGTTATCAGTAAAATTGCACAACTTATACGTTTCATTGTTTACTAAAGTATTGCTGTCGGGACACAATATTCGTAAGTCCGTGGCCCGCAATATCACGAACTGCTCCGCATTGAGAACAATTGCATCAACGCCTTGACATAATCTTGATTCGTCGCTATCGACACATTATCTACATTGCTCTTTGCAAACACGTCACGCAACATCTCCTGCCGGTTCTGCCAATATGCATGATGAGCGTTACGCAGACGCCTGTCGCTCGTATCAATATACATCTCATGCCCCGTCTCGGCATCAACAACCTTCATCAATCCTACATTCGGTAGTTGTTCCGCTCTCGGATCATATACCTGTAAAGCCACCACGTCGTGTTTACGGTTACAGATCGTAAGAGCGTCGCCAAAACTGTTTTTCACATAAAAATCACTCATCAAGAATGCCGTACATCTACGCTTTAAAACGCTTGTAAGGAATTCCACAGCCATCTTAACATCTGTTTTGCGACTTTCCGGATGAAAATCCAACAGTTCACGGATAATGAACAAAATGTGCTTACGGCCTTTTTTAGGAGGTATATACTTTTCTATCCTATCTGAAAAGAAAATCACACCTATCTTATCATTGTTCTGTATGGCACTAAAAGCAAGTGTTGCGGCAATCTCGGTAACGACCTCACGTTTTGTTGCACGCTGAGTGCCGAAATCCAACGAACCGCTTACATCAATAAGCAACATCACTGTAAGCTCACGCTCCTCTTCATAAACCTTCACGTAAGGTTTATGGAAACGTGCCGACACGTTCCAGTCAATATCACGTATATCATCACCATACTGATACTCGCGCACCTCACTGAAAGCCATACCTCTGCCTTTGAAGGCCGAATGATATTGCCCTGCAAAGATGTTGCTGCTCAGTCCGCGCGCCTTAATCTCAATCTTCCTTACCCGTTTTAATATGTCTTGGGTATCCATCAAGGCACCTCCACCTTATTTATAATATCGCTAACAATATCCTCACCCGTCACGTTGGCCGCCTCTGCCTCGTATGACAGACCAATACGATGACGCAGTACATCATGGGCAATAGCCCTCACATCTTCAGGTATGACATAGCCACGACGCTTAACAAAGGCATAGGCCCGCGATGCCTTAGCCATATTTATGCTTGCACGCGGACTACCGCCGAATGTTATCATATTCTTAAGTTGAGGCAAACCGTAACGGTCCGGATAACGTGTGGCAAATACGATGTCTGCTATATATTGCTCTATTTTCTCGTCGATATATACCTTACGCACAACGTCACGTGCGCTTATTATTTCCTCCGCAGATATAACAGGCTTCACCTCAGGCAATGCCCCCTGAAGGTTTTCACGCATTATGAGCTTCTCCTCATCAAGCGTGGGATAATCAATGACAACTTTCAACATGAAACGATCTACTTGAGCCTCGGGCAACGGATAAGTACCCTCCTGCTCTATAGGGTTCTGGGTTGCCATCACAAGGAACGGCTCGGGAAGATCAAACGTATCACTGCCTATCGTAACCTGATGTTCTTGCATTGCCTCAAGCAATGCGCTCTGTACCTTAGCGGGAGCACGGTTAATTTCGTCTGCCAACACGAAATTCGCAAATACCGGGCCTTTTTTTACTTGAAACTTCTCATCCTTCTGCGAATATATCATTGTTCCTGTTACGTCGGCAGGCAACAGGTCCGGCGTAAACTGTATACGGCTATACTTAGAATCAACCAACTGCGCCAGCGTCTTTATTGCCAGCGTCTTAGCCAATCCAGGCACGCCTTCAAGCAATATGTGGCCATCGCTTAACAATCCTATCAGTAAAGACTCCACCAAGTGTTTTTGTCCTACAATAACGCGGTTCATACCTGTAGCAAGGTCGGTCACGAATGAGCTTTTTTGTTCTATTAAAATATTGAGTTCTCGTATGTCTATGGATTCTGCCATAATTTTTGTATTTATTGTTCCACTTTAAAATTTAGCGCAAAATTACTATTTTATGGATTTATGTGCGAACTTTAGAGACTAAATAATATTAAAAAAGTCTGTCTATACATATATTTAACGCCAGTTCAACGAATTTATGGGAATACAGGTATAAACCTATATAGAGATACAAAAAACTTTCAACCATAGACAAGGGCAAATAAAAAAGATAAGCATAGTTATAATTCCACCAAACGGTCGGCTCAAAAGGGATACATATTGTAAGCTTAACATACCAAACTATTATCAAAACGTCACATTGGAAATGTTTGATAAAATTGTCAAAATAGAGATTTTGCAATATGCCAACCTTCATACTGAAATACGTTTTATGCCCTTTCGCACCACAAAATGCCATGTATTGTCACGTAATATGCCATGTTTTACAATAGTAAATACCATTAAAGGCCAACGTCTAAGCCATTAAAACAACCCATTTTGACAACTTTTATCTTTCAAAACAACGACTTTTATTGTATAAAAACCGACTTTAACATTGCACACTTGCACACCTCTTAATGATATTAAGCTTAAACCTTGACAGTTACATTTGCACACATGTAAATAAGATATTTTCATCACGGGGGCAATAATCTTTAAATGAAGGCGTTGTAGAACATCTACAGAAATCAAAAAGACAGAAAAAACCGTTTATACATAAAATTATGTTCAGCAATAAAGCCTACGCTATATTCTAAAATAAAAAACATTAAAAGAGTTGTCAAGTCAACTTTAATTGAGTAATTTTGCAGAAACATTTCTCAGACAATGAAAACAAGACTTTTGTTCACAACTGTGACCATCATTCTACTGGCAATTACAGAAGCAAAGGCGCAAACATACGACGAAATGCCAACCATCAACCCTACAGCCACATATATTACAGATGACGGGGAAGAAGAAAGTGATGAATTTTCAGGGAATGCCCCTCTGCCGGGACGTTTCCAAGCTAATCCTGAAAACGTTGGCGATTACACAGCCAGCTATGAATGGCGTTTTTCCACAGGCACTGAAACAGAGCCATACTTAATACGTTACGAACAAGATACAGAATACACTTTCACACAAGCCGGCACACACACAATAGTGCTTTACGCAACATTCACCAAAGGCAACGATGTCATAGCATATACCCAGGACTATTGGGACGAGCGTGGTCCTTTGCGCGTAACCGTAAGCGAAAGCCGACTTGAAATGCCTAACGCATTCTCACCAAACGGTGACGGAATCAACGACATATATAAAGCAAAAAGCAACTACCAGTCCATAGTAGAGTTCCACGCATACATATTCAACCGTTGGGGACAGAAGCTATATGAGTGGGACGATCCTGCCGGAGGCTGGGACGGCAAGTATAAAGGTAAAGACGTGGCTCAAGGAACATATTTCGTATTGGTCAAAGCCCGTGGTGCCGACGGACGTGAGTACAACATCAAGCGTGATGTCAACCTACTGCGCGGATACACCGAAAGTACGGGTATTATTACAGAATAAGCAATCACATCAAACAATATCAATAAGAGTAAAAAGGCTCCGCATTACTTAATATTCCAACTCCTTTTTAATCCTCTGATATGATTTAAAGGAAAGTTCCAACATATATACAATGACAAGCAAATTAAACACGATAGGCGACAACGAGGAAAACGTTTTAAAAAACAATCCTGATGAAAATGAATGGATAGAGTCAACGGATAAAATTAACGTATGGGGGGCGCGAGTTCATAATCTCAAGGATATTGACGTAGAAATACCACGTGGCAGTCTCACTGTCATAACAGGACTTAGCGGCTCAGGCAAATCGTCGCTCGCTTTTGATACAATTTACGCAGAAGGACAAAGACGGTACATAGAAACATTTTCAGCTTACGCACGCAATTTCCTTGGCGGGATGGAACGTCCTGATGTAGACAAAATAACAGGCTTGAGCCCTGTCATCAGCATTGAACAAAAAACTACAAACAAGAACCCACGGTCAACCGTAGGCACCACAACTGAGATATATGATTATCTCCGCCTGTTATACGCACGAGCAGGGAAAGCATACAGCTATGCCACGGGTGAAGAAATGGTGAAATACACAGAGGAAGATGTACTCCGCATGATACATGAACGATATAGCGGTAAGCCTATATTGATACTCGCGCCATTAGTTCGCAATCGCAAAGGACACTACCGTGAACTATTCGAAAACATGCGCCGGAAAGGCTATCTTTACATAAGAATTGACGGCGATGTGAAAGAAATCACACGCGGCATGAAAACCGATCGCTACAAAAACCATAACATAGAAGTAGTAATAGACAAACTTAAAGTACAAAACAAGGACAATGAGCGGTTGAAGCAAAGCGTGGCCTCTGCCATGAAACAGGGCGACGGACTACTGATGATAATGGAAAAAGACACCAATGAAACAAAATATTACAGCAAACGCCTAATGTGCCCGACTACCGGAATTTCTTACGGAGACCCGGCGCCCAACAAATTCTCATTCAATTCTCCAGAAGGAGCGTGCCCACGATGCAAAGGTCTAGGATACGTAAACGAAATCGACCTAGACAAAGTTATGCCTGACAAAGAATTATCTATACGCCAAGGAGCAATCACTCCATTAGGCAAATACAAAAACCAGATGATATTCTGGCAAATAGAGGCTATTCTCGAAAAATACGAATGCGACCTAAATACACCGGTAAAAAACATTCCAGAAGAAGCCATGAACAAAATTCTTTACGGCTCAATGGAAAATGTAAGAATACGAAAAGAACTGGTACACACGTCAAGCGACTATTTTATTGAGTTTGACGGCGTAGTAAAATATTTGCGAAGCGTTATTGAAAATGATGACAGTGCAAGCGTACAAAAATGGGCAGACCAATTCCAGACAGTATGCAAATGCCCTGAATGTAAAGGCCAAAGACTAAACCGCGAGTCACTATCCTATCGAATTTGGAACAAAAACATATCAGAAGTCGCCAACCTCGACATCAAAGAACTGAAATCTTGGTTAAACGAAGCAAAAAACCATCTAACGGAAAGACAGCGTCATATTGCCGATGAAATCATAAAAGAAATTATTACACGCATTGATTTCATGCTTGAAGTAGGACTTGACTATCTGTCATTAAACCGTCAATCTGCCACACTGTCGGGCGGAGAAAGCCAGCGCATAAGACTCGCCACGCAAATAGGCTCACAACTTGTCAATGTGTTATACATACTTGACGAGCCGAGTATAGGTTTACATCAACGTGACAATGACAGACTGATAAAATCCCTTAAGGAATTGCGCGACTTAGGAAATACAGTAATAGTAGTTGAACATGACAAGGACATGATGCTAAATGCCGATTATATCATTGACATAGGGCCAAAAGCAGGGCGTAAAGGAGGAGAAGTCGTATTCCAAGGCACGCCAAAAGAAATGCTCAAGACACATACTATCACAAGCCAATATCTCAACGGAGAGATGAAAATAAACATACCTGAAAAACGACGTAAAGGCAACGGGCACAGCATAATATTGCACGGAGCGTCGGGCAACAACTTACGACATATTGACGTAAAGTTTCCTCTCGGCAAACTGATTGTTGTAACAGGTGTAAGCGGTTCAGGTAAGTCAACATTGATAAACGAGACATTGCAACCTATATTAAGCCAACACTTCTACCGTTCATTAAAAGTTCCCATGCCTTACGACTCAATAGAAGGTTTAGAATATATTGACAAAGTGGTAAACGTTGACCAAAGCCCGCTCGGCCGTACGCCACGCTCAAATCCGGCTACATATACAGGCGTTTTCAGCGATATACGTTCATTGTTTGTCAATCTGCCGGAAGCCAAAATACGCGGATATAAGCCGGGACGTTTCTCGTTCAATGTAAAAGGCGGACGCTGCGAAGCATGTGGTGGCAATGGATATAAGACCATTGAAATGCGCTTTCTTCCCGATATAATGGTACCTTGCGAAGTTTGTCACGGTAAAAGATACAACCGCGAAACTCTTGAAGTAAGATACAAAGGTAAAAGCATTGCAGACGTACTTGACATGACTGTAAATCAAGCTGTCGATTTTTTTGAAAACGTACCTGATATTTTACGGAAAATTAAAACAATACAAGATGTCGGACTGGGCTACATCAAACTCGGCCAGCCATCAACAACCCTAAGCGGCGGTGAAAGCCAAAGAGTAAAACTTGCAACGGAACTAAGCAAGCGTGACACAGGAAAAACGATGTATATACTCGATGAGCCAACAACTGGCTTGCATTTTGAAGATATACGCATATTGATGGATGTGTTGCAGAAACTCGTTGACCGAGGCAATACGGTCATAATAATCGAACACAACCTTGATGTAATTAAACTCGCCGACTACATTATTGACATGGGTCCCGAAGGCGGACGTGGAGGCGGCAATGTCTTGTCTGTCGGAACTCCAGAAAAAGTAGCAATAAGCGACAAAGGCTTCACGCCAATTTTCCTAAAAAAAGAATTAGGTTTATAAAAGAAAATGGATAATCAGGTTTAAATAGAATTGATTATCCATTTTCTTTTATCCTCCTTAAAAACGAGTCATAAATTCAATGACAATCTTATCCCTTTCTGAAGGTTTTGCGATTGCGCCCTCACGATAAAAATATTTCTCATAATTTAAACGGATATCAGAAACAAACGGCAAAGCAAGACTAAACGTCAAACCACCTGTCAGACGCGAACGTTGATAATCATTGACGATTAGTGAACCGTCAACATTTTCTTCCCACTTTTCTTCATTGTTCTTATAACGTTTTCCATCACTATGGTCACTCATGTAATCGTAACGGACTAATGGTGAAATTTTTTTTACAAAACACTTTCGTAACGGAATATCATAACATATAAAAGCATCGAAAGCATGAACCGGGTCAAAAGACTTATCATCATAATGCTTATACAAGTATTCCGCTTCAACATGCCAACCGTGAGCATGATAATAAGCACCTGCATCATACATCATGACCGAAACATTATCAGGCTTGATCTTTTGTGTACTAAGAGTTAGATTGAAACCACGTGGGAAAAAGAATTGCGCTTTTGCTGAAAAGTTTACATTATTAGTCCAAAAGTCTTTTTGATTAGTCAAACCAGAACCATTGTACATTCCGGCTTCTAATTTTATTGGAAAACCAACATTGAACGAATAGCCCAGCGTTGCGCCGACATCACGCACATTACCAACCTGCTTGGCTATGAATGAACGATTCGCAAAATATTGCAAATGCGGAGAACGATGTGCATCAATAGTAAACGGCACACGCATCTGTCCTATAGTAAAATCCAATCCACGTACAGGCTTTAAACGTGTATAAGCATCTAGCATCTTTATCTGTCCTTCATCAGAAAGGTCGATCTCAGCCTTATATGACACGATTTTAGTAACATTTCCTTCTATACTAACTCTAGCGTTACGCACTTGAAAACGCCCTTCAGCTTCTTTTGTTTGAAATTCATACTTTCCACGTATTGTTCCATGAATTTTCGGCGTCATGTCAACTTTATCAACATCATCATCTGCTAAAATCGGAGATGTAAGACATAATAAGAATAATATTAACCAAGAAAATTTCTTACTCATATATTTCATTTAAATTTTCCGCAAAAATAAGCATTATGTATTTCAAAAATATTACAAAAGCGATAATGAAAAATTAAGAATTAAAACAAATGTAATGAGCGATAACTTATTCTCAATAGTTTCAGAAATGGAAAAGTAACGGTAAAATAAAAACCATAACTAGACCGATGATTAGCTGCAATGGCAATCCGACCTTAACATAATCCATAAAAGTATAACGTCCAGCTTGCATAACCAATGCATTTGGCGGTGTTGCAAATGGAGACGCAAAACACATACTTGCACCGAGAGTCACAGCAAAAAGGAATGGATAAGGACTAAGATTTGCCTCCATGGCCGACGTAAGAGCGATTGGAGCCATAAGTACAGCTGTCGCTGTATTACTTATAAACATAGTAAGTAATGATGTCGTAAAATAAATCCCTGCAAGCAAAACATACGGTCCATAAACACCGAGTCCATTTACCAGCGAATGTGATATAGCGGTAGAAGCTCCTGTTTTTTCTAATGCTACAGACATTGGCAACATCGCAGCTATAAGAACTACGCTCTCCCAATTTATTGTTTTGTAAGCAGCTTCTACATTACGAAAGCAGCCCGTAAGAACCATCAACACGGCCGCTATCATAACAGCAGTAACAGGCTGAACAGGTATAAAGTCAAACACCATCATTACAATCATCAACAACATTATAACAGCCGCAAGAGGTGCCTTATAATCAAGTGTAACCTTTGCAGCCTCCTCTAAAGGTTGCCCTAACACGACCCAATTTTCCTCTTCATTACTCAACCTGCTAATATTATTCCAAGTACCTTGCACTAGAAGTACATCCCCACCATTCAAACGGACATTTGCCAAATCGTCCATTATGTATTCACCTTTTCTCCTAATTCCAACTATATTTATACTATATTTAGCACGAAAACCGACTTCTTTCAGTAACTGATTTACCAAACGTGACGTAGGCATTAACACAATCTCTGCGATACCTATGTCATAAAAATCAAGACCATTCTGTTCATTTTCATCTCTTTTATCAATACTTTCATATATTCTTAAAGAATAATCTTTAGCAAAACGCAGTGCTTTTGACCTATCACCCGTTAAATATATTATATCATTTTCTCGCAATATTGTTGTCGGTTCCGCAAGCATTTGATTTACATTCTTTATCAGCCCTTTTTGTCGTACAATCTCACGCCTTACCTCTAACACAGCCAATCCATAATGATTATAAATGTCCAACTCCGCAATAGTTTTACCTATTATGGATGAATCGTTTCTAACAATGAATCTCGACAAATTATCTGTAAGACGATATTCTTTTACCAATTGTTCCAAAGACTTCACTCTTATCTTTTCTTTTTCATTATCATCGTTCCTCTTTGCTAGCAACCATTTACTTAAAGGCAATAGTACAATAACACCGATTAAGATACAGATTAGACCTACTGGTGAAAATGAAAAAAATGACAATGGCTCATATCCAGATTCTACCAGGACATCTTGTATAACAAGATTTGGCGGTGTACCAATCAATGTCAACATACCACCAAGACTACTAGCAAAAGCCAATGGCATAAGTAAACGACTGGCGTTTATATTCGCTTTAGCCGCCAAACTGACCACAATCGGCAACATCAATGCGACTGTACCTGTATTACTAACAAACGCACCAATAAAAGATGTAACGAACATGATCAATAAAAATAAGCGCATTTCACTATTACCGGCCAAATTCATTATGCGTCCACTAATCATCTTTGCCAAACCTGTTTGGAATATTGCACCTCCAACAACAAACAAGCCAACCATCATTATCACAACCGTATTAGAAAAGCCTGACAAGGCTTCTTCTGGAGTCAATATGCCAGTAATCATCAATAATATCAACGCACATACGGCCACAACATCAGAACGTATCTTTCCTATTGCAAAAAACAATGCTGAAACAGCTAGTATTGTCAATGTTAAAATCATAATGATGGTAATTTATAATAAATAAAAACAAAGCGCCAAAAAATCTTACAAGACTTTTTGAAACGCTTTGCTAATAATATCAAAAATATTTCATCTAAATGTATTTGGCAAATGAAACTCATATGTCCGACTGAAAACTTCACTCACTTTATTTATCTCCAAAAAAGTTGTTCCGCCACCTTTTCCAAAGCTGCCACTAAGATAAGCAATCTTGTCTTCCATATTAAGATAACCTTTCTGCCTCAACATACGCAATGCTGCAAGAAACTGCTCCTGCGGCCCTATCTGTTCGTGTTGGGCTACAGGAATGACACCATAACTCAATGCCAACCACCGTTGCGTTTTTTCTTTATAACAAATTGCCAATACAGGATTTGGGCCACGGAAAGCAGCAAGATTTCGAGCCGTCAACCCCGTCTTACTATCAGTTATAATACCTTTAACACCAAGCAATTCTGTAGCTTCAATAGCATTACGAGCCAGAAATTCTGTCACATCGCAATCATCACTTATATGGAAATCGAAATCGTGGTCATACATTTTATCCTGTTCTGCCTGTTCTGCAATAGAAGCCATTGTCCTCACAGCTTCTACAGGATACTTTCCCGTAGCAGTCTCGCCACTAAGCATCAATGCGTCAGTACGATAATATATGGCATTTGCAATGTCTGTAACCTCAGCACGTGTCGGACGAGGATTGTTTATCATCGTATGAAGCATTTGGGTTGCCACAATCACAGGTTTTTTAGCCAATCTGCACTTACGTATTATCATACGCTGTATGCCTGGTATTTTTTCTATTGGAACCTCTATGCCAAGATCTCCGCGTGCAATCATTATACCATAGGACGCTTCTATTATCTCATCAATATTATCAACGCCTTCTTGGTTTTCAATCTTAGATATTATTTTAATGTCACTACCATGTTCATCAAGAATCTTCTGTACTGCAAATACATCATCCTTACTACGTACAAAAGAATGTGCAATAAAATCTATATCTTCCTCTATGGCCAACTCTATATTGCGTTTGTCTTTCTCTGTGAGTGCGGGAAGATCTATATGTACTCCGGGCACATTAACACTCTTACGTGACCCTAACACTCCATCATTCTGTACCTGTGCAACAACAGCTGGGCCATTGATACCTATTACCTTCATATCTATAGCACCATCATCAAACAATATGTCATCACCCATATGAACATCATTGGCAAAGTTTTCATATGAAAGATTCAGAATATCATGCTCGGTCTTCATTTCCGGGCGTCCGAAAATTTTCACAACATCGCCAGTTTTATATTCTATTGGAACATCGTTAAATGTGGTACGCACTTCAGGTCCTTTCGTATCAATCAAGATACCAATATGCTTACTCACAGCCCGTGTGTTTCTTATTATCCTGCGTATACCATCCGGAGAAGCGTGAGCGGTATTCATTCTGACAACATTCATGCCTGCATCAAACAATTGACGAATAAAATCCTCATCACATCGTTGATCGCTTATCGAAGCTACAATCTTTGTCTGTTTCATATTTAATTTATTAAATGTATAATTTCCGTATAAAAACGCGAACTATCATCATTTGCATTATATAATTTCTCTTGCAAAAATACAAAACATATTCCATAAAATACAAAAATTACCCAACTATTGTTCCATACTTACTCATATAACTTATTGACTGAAAAGATCTCCCTCAACCCATTCACCCTGCCATATTTTTTCAGGAGGGTTGGAAACAGAAAGTCCTATCAATCTAATTGGTTTTGAAACTATATCAACTTGTGTTAAAAGAAACTTGGCTGATTTTAAAATATCATTTTTCCCGTCAAAAGGACTTGACTGCGTAACACTACGTGTTACTTGAGTCAAATCATTGTATTTTATTTTAAGCGTAAGCGTACATCCAACAAATTTGCTCTCAGCCAAACGTTTATTCAACTCTAAAATAATATTATACAATTCTATCAATATTGCTGACGGTTTATATATATCAGTAAGAAAAGTTTGCTCACAACCAACAGATTTACGCACTCTTACAGGTACAACTTCCCTATTGTCTATGCCACGTGCAAAATTATAATACATAAATCCCATTTTCCCAAATACTTCAATAAGATGATTTAAAGAACATTGACGCAATTGCCCTACTGTAAACACTCCCATTCGATGCATTACAAGTGCAGTTTTTGGACCTACGCCCCATAATTTTTCCACGGCCAACGTTTTTATAAAATCAAATGCCATATTCGGAGTTATAACAAACATTCCGTTAGGCTTATTATAGTCAGAAGCTATTTTTGCAAATAATTTATTATACGAGACTCCAGCTGAAGCAGTCAGTTCAAGTTCTTTTCTAATACTATTTCTTATATTTATAGCTATATTTTCTGCCGTGTCATCATTACCTGTAACATCAAGAAAAGCCTCGTCTATTGACAAGGGTTCAATCAAATCTGTATATCGACTAAATATCTCGTGTACTTGTAATGAAACCTCCTTATAATGAGAATAATCAGAAGAAATAATAATGAGTTGTGGGCACAATATTTTAGCACGACGCATTGACATTGCCGAATGTACGCCAAATAGGCGCGCCTCATAACTAGCAGTTGACACAACACCATGTGGACCGTCAAAACCTATAGCCACAGGTCTACCACGTAACTCTGGTTTATCCCTTTGCTCTATAGAGGCAAAAAAGGCATCCATATCTATATGGATTATGCTACGTATCATATCAGTTTTAATCATTTAATCGGCAATTGATATATCATTAAAGTTCTCATAACATATCGTCAATCAATAAACATGCTAGCTATAATATATTTCACACTTACTGAATAGAATTATTGCGCAAGACTTATTTCTAAAGATTACCCATATTAATAGTTAAAAAATGCGCACCAGTAAAAAACGAATACTGGCACGCCTCCATTATTTTAATAAAATTCTTCAGCTCCTAATCAACTTTCTTATGTATTGTTTCTTCATCAAGTTTTAATTGCCATTTCCATGCCGATCGCAAAATATCTTCAAAACTCGTCTCTGCTTTCCACCCCAAAACACGATTCGCCTTAACAGGATTAGCCCATACTTGTTCAATATCCCCTTCTCGACGAGGCGCATATTCCCAATTAACTTTTACACCTGTTGCCTTCTCAAATCCATTAACAACCTCAAGCGTACTTACTCCACGCCCCGTGCCAATATTGAACACCTCAAAAGCATCTGAATCATCCTTACCTAGAACACGTTCCATAGACTTAACATGCGCTTTTGCAAGATCAACAACATAAATATAATCACGTATGCATGTTCCGTCTGGTGTATTATAATCATTTCCGAAAATCTTTAGCTGCTTCCGCATGCCTATAGCCGTTTGAGTTACAAATGGGATAAGATTCATCGGTACTCCATTGGGCAATTCACCTATATATGCCGTTGGATGAGCTCCTATGGGATTAAAATATCTTAGAATGACAGACTTTATCGGTGCTCCACTATGTATAAAATCTTGAATTATTTCCTCATTTATCTGTTTCGTATTACCATACGGGCTAAGAGCTTTTTGAATAGGTGCGTCTTCCGTAACAGGTAAATACTCGGGTGAAGGTTGTCCATATACGGTACAACTTGAAGAAAAAATAATGCCTTTGACACGATATTTAGGCATCAAGTCAAGAATATTAAGCAGACTTGTTATATTATTACGATAATATAGCAACGGTTTTTGCACACTTTCCCCCACAGCCTTACTAGCTGCAAAATGAATTATCCCATTTATGCAACTATACTTAGCGAACACTTTCTCCAACGCCATAAAATCGCAACAATCGACTTGCTCAAACGCAGGACGTTTTCCAGTTATTTTTTCTATTCCATATAAGACATCACTTCGAGAATTAGAAAGATTGTCAACAATGACTACATCATATCCTGCCTGTTGCAATTCAACAACTGTATGAGAACCGATAAATCCAGTCCCTCCTGTAACTAAAATTGTCTGTTTCATTAGTTCTACATTTAAAGTCTAACTTATAACTGCAAAAATAACAATATATTCAATTACAACAAAATATATACAAAAAAAGATGATAAGATAGAAAACAAGAATGAATATATAGGCAAAACCATTCTAATTGAAAATTCAACTAATAAACACATTGCAAATACACATTATAAATAAAAATACTTGTAGAAACATATAAATGTCTCTACAAGTATAATTTTTACAGTTTATGAATTTATTTAATTCAATCCAAACAATTCTCGCAGGCCACCATCAACACCAGAGAAGCCCATAAAAGCCAAACTGAGCAACCCGGCAGTGACTAAGACTATTGCCATACCACGCATACCTTTGGGTATGCTCACCATCGAAAGTTGTTCACGTATACCAGCAAAAACAGTCAATGCAACAGCAAAACCCACTGCTGTAGAAAAAGCATAAACAACACTTTGAATAAGTGAAAAATCCTTTTGGATAACAAGTATTGCTACACCAAGTACGGCACAGTTTGTTGTAATCAACGGCAAATATATACCCAAAGCCTGATATAATGACGGTGATACTTTCTTTAGAATAATCTCAACCATTTGCACAAGGGCTGCAATAACCAAGATAAAAGCTATCGTCTGCAGATATTGCAATCCCATAGGATTGAGTATGTATATTTGGACTAGATAAGTCACTATAGTAGATAACGTTAATACAAAGGCGACAGCCGCCCCCATACCTAAAGACGTTGAAATTTTCTGAGAAACACCAAGAAATGGGCAAATACCTAAAAATTGTGACAATACAATATTGTTCACAAATATAGCCGAAACAAATATTAACAAGTATTCCATAAAAATCACGCTTTCTTAAATCTATTAACAATCGCAATCAAATAACCTAATGTGATAAATGCACCAGGAGGTAGAATAAAGAGAAGCATATTGCTTGTTTCAGGAAGAAGAACCATGCCAAAAACAGCTCCTGCACCAAGAAACTCTCTTACCGCACCTAGCAATGTTAGTGCGATACTGAAACCTAATCCCATACCCGCACCGTCGAAAAGGCTTTCAAGAGGACCATGTCCACAAGCAAAGGCTTCAGCCCGACCAAGAATGATACAGTTCACAACAATAAGTGGAATATATAGACCGAGTGTTGCATAAATACCAGGAACATACGCCTGCATCAACATTTGCAAGATTGTCACAAAAGAAGCTATCACTACTACAAAAACTGGTATACGAATCATATCTGGTGTAAGATTTTTGATAAGTGATATAACAATATTCGAGCATATCAATACAAACGTCGTAGCTAGTCCCATCGACAAACCATTCATTGCTGAGGTCGTTGTAGCCAATGTCGGGCACATACCAAGAAGAAGCACAAAAGTAGGATTCTCCTTTACTATGCCATTGATCAATATTTTTAAATAATTCATAGTTACTAATTTTTTAAATATAAAATTCTTTTCAATGCTTACTTGTAGCTCCAGTACTAGCATCAACTGGCATAGACATATAAGCCTTATATGCTTGATTTACTGCCAAGAGAAACGCACGACTTGTTATAGTTGACGCTGTTATCGCATCAACAGAACCTCCGTCTTTTTTTACAGTAAGATTATCGGTATTTGGATTCTTACCTATCACACATCCTTTACCATCTTTCTGGAACCATTTATCAGCCTTTGCACCAAGTCCAGGCGTTTCTGCATGTTGAAGAATTGTATAACCTAAAATTTTACCGGCCTTATCAAAACCTACAAGTATTTTGAAATCTCCGCCAAACCCACCAGTTGTACTTTCTACAGCAGCACCAAGAGGTCTCCCGTCCATTCCAACAGCTTCATGAATAACAAAAAATACATCCTTGCCAGATACCACTTGCTTAACAGTATCATCTTTAGCAACGGTGAGTTCCACTCCACCCATAACAGCCTTTATACCATCAGCAAGAGTTTTTTGGGCTTGTAACTTGATTGGTTTTTCTGTTACATGGTTAACGTAAGCCAAAATACTCCCCGTTATCAAGGCCACTCCAACCAAGACGACTACCATATTTGTTATTGTTGATTCTAGTTTTTTCATTTTTTATCCTCCTTATTTGATATTTCACCAAAACGTTTCGGCTTTACATATGTATTGATAAGAGGAGTAAGTGCATTCATTATAAGAATTGCAAATGACATGCCTTCAGGATAAGAGCCCCAATTCCTTATCACAACAGTCAAAAAACCTATAGCTACACCGTAAATCAGCTGTCCTTTATATGTCATAGGTGACGTGACATAATCGGTTGCCATAAAAATGGCACCCAACATAAGTCCACCACTAAGCAATGTTGCTAAAGGATTAGCATAAACGGGACTAATAAGATGTAACAAACCACTAAAAACAAAAACCGTAACAAGAATACTCACAGGAATGTGCCATGTTATTATTTTCTTCCAAAGCATGTATGCAAATCCCAATAATAAAGCCAAAGCACACACCTCGCCAATCGCACCTGCCCCATTATTAAGACCAGGGTTGCCAAGAAGTAATGATAATGAATCTGGCAGTTGGTCAAGCACTGACGCATCACCACTTTTTATCGCCTGCTTCATTATACTAAGAGGCGTAGCACCTGTCTGCGCATCAACATACGCCCCTAATTGTCCTGCAATAGGCCAAGAGGTCATTTGTGCAGGAAACGAGGCTAAAAGAAAACAACGACCGACCAAAGCTGGATTGAATGGATTGCAACCTAGTCCACCGAAAGTCATTTTTCCAATACCTATAGCAACTAAAGCACCTATTATTACAATCCATACAGGAATGTTCGATGGCAAATTAAATCCCAACAACAAACCTGTTAAAATTGCCGAACCGTCAGTTATAGTAGGTTGACGCTTCAATACATATTTTGTTATTGCCCACTCAAAAAACACGCAGGCAGCTACGCTTGAGACACATACAACAACCGAGCCGAGTCCAAAATAAAGAAACGACACGAGTAAAGCTGGAACCAAAGCAATTATCACACCGTACATATTACGTTCAACACTATCCGTGCCATGTGCGTGTGGAGACAATGAAACTATCAATTTACTCATTTCTTGATTTTATTTATGGCTTTTTGTTTTTATTAAGCCTTTATTTAATTATCATAATTACTATTTCTTTGCATTACGTGAACGGATTATACCCATCACTGTGCTTTTGCCAAGTCTTATATTATCAAGCATCGGACGATGAGCAGGACAAGTAAATTGGCATGACCCACACTCTATGCATGATATCACTCCTGCGACCTCGACCTTATCCCAATCATGCAAGGCACTAGCCGTAGCCAAAAGATACGGCTCAAGCCCCATAGGACAGGCACTCACACATTTAGCGCAACGAATACAAGGCTGTGCGGTCTTGCGTCTTGCATCATCACCGCTCAATATGGTGACACTATTAGTTCCTTTACATATAGGTACCTCTGTAGAAGTCAAAGCCTTCCCCATCATCGGACCTCCGGCCAACAACTTATTGTCACCATCCGGCATTCCACCACATTCATTTATAAGGTCAATCATTGGCGTACCCATTCGAACAAGAAAATTACTTGGATTCTTAAGTTTTTTCCCTGTTACGGTCGTGTAACGTTCAAACAAAGGTTTGTTTTTCATCACAGCCTGATATACTGCAAATGCCGTTCCAACATTTTGTACAACAGCCCCCACATTTACAGGTATAGCTGGCGGAGCTGGCACTTGGCGGCGAATCACGGCATCAACAAGCTGTTTCTCACCACCCTGTGGATATTTTTTAGCTAGAGGCACAACTTCGATGTTCGTCCGTTCTTTTGTTTTTGCTTCAAATAGCTCTAATGCCTTAGGCTTATTTTCCTCTATACCGATGTAGCCCTTATCTACTTTTACAGCCTTCATAAGCAAATCCAAACCAACTAATATCTCATCGGCATGTTCCATCATCAATCTATAATCAGATGTGATGTAAGGCTCACATTCAACACCATTCAATATTACACACTCAGCCTTTGCTGTCGGTGGAGGGCACAACTTTATAAATGTAGGAAAACCAGCACCACCCATACCGGTAACCCCAGCTTTCTTAATACGATCAACAATATTTTCCGATGTAAGTTCCGGATGTGCATCCAACGTTTCAAGTTTATCAGAACGATCAATGCTTTCTTCCCATTCGTCACCTTCAACTTTAACTATTATCACAGGCTTACGGTATCCCGTAGCATCTATGGATTCATCAATTTTCAATACCGTTCCCGACACTGATGAATAAATCGGTGCCGAAACAAATCCTCCTGCCTCAGCCAAGAGAGTGCCAACTTTAACCTTATCACCTTTCTTTACAACTGGCTTCGCTGGCGCACCTATATGTTGCGATAAAGGGAATATCGCCTGCTGTGGAAGTTTTGCTACTTTCGTAGCCGACTCTGACGATAATTTATTTTCATCAGGATGCACTCCTCCTATTCTAAATGTCTTTAATCTCATGCTCTTATCTCCTCTTGTTTGGATTCCACATTGCCCTCTACAGGCACATTTTCCATTACTTTAGACTTTGGCGCAGGAAAATTAACTGCTATAATAGCATGCGTAGGACAAACGTCTACACACTTACGGCACAAACGGCATTTATCAGGATCAATGTAAGATACATTATTTTCTATAGTTATTGCGTCAAACTTACATTCCTTTTCACATTTTCCACAACCTATACAAGCAGCGTTGCAAGCTTTCATTGCAGCTGCACCTTTGTCTTTATTCACACAACGAACATATACACGACGGTTCTTTACCCCCTTCTTGCGCAACTCTATTATATGACGTGGACAAGATTTAGCACATGCGCCACAAGCCGTACACTTATCTTCATCGACATCTGGAAGGCCGGTCTCCGGATTCATAGAAATAGCGCCAAAAGCACAAGCATTAACGCAATCGCCACATCCTAAACATCCATAACCACATCCTGTTTCACCTGCTCCGCACGAGTTCATAGCCGAACATGTGCGCAGGCCATTATATTCTGCTATCCTTGGACGAAGTTCACATGTTCCATTACAACGTACTACGGCAACTTTCGGTTCAGTATTGGCAACAGCCATGCCCAGCAAATCTGCCACTTGCCCCATAACATCTCCCCCACCAACAGGGCAATAAAGTCCTTCAAGCGAACCAGAATCGGCACCTTTGACTAACGCTGCTGCCATACCCGAACATCCGGGATAACCACATCCACCACAATTAGCACCTGGCAAAACTGCTGTAACCTGCGCCAAACGGGGGTCTTCATGAACGGCAAACTTCTTGGAGCACACATATAACACAACTGCTGAAATCAGTGCTATGCCTCCAAGAACAAATACCGCAATTAAAATAAAATTCATAAGTTTTGTATTTGTTTTAGTTAATATTTATTCAATAAATTTACTCTCAGAATCACGATCAAACTCTATTCGAAACGAAAGGCGTGTACGGATCTTATTTCTATATACATATAATATAAGGTAATACGGTATCAATGAAATCACACTAAACAACGCTGCCAACACCTCACTACCTGTTGAAAACAATACAACAACTAGTACAACAATTAGTAAAAACAGCGGTATAACAGAACTCAAAAAAACGGCCAAATAGCCAACATGTTGAGAAGCAATAACAATAACACTGTCACCTATCGAATATCCATCTGTTTGGCCATATACTTCAACTATTTTCTCCTTTTTTTCTGAAGCATTACAATGCCCGGCAACTTTACAAGAGGAGCACGCCGAAGACTGAACAATACGCACTTTGACGCACTTTTCACCAATTTCATCTACGACTCCAGCATGTTTTATATCTGTGTTCATGTTATTCATGACAAGGTTTTGCAAACTCGAGTTTGCAAATGCAAAAGTACTACTATATTTTCAAACAACAAACGAAAAAAGACAAAATTTGTACTAAAAATGAGACTTCAAAAACTATTTTCTCTACGAAAACGTTTACAAAAAAGAATGCCCTATTGTCAACAACAAAGGTGTCCAGTAGAAAAAGCAAATTCCATTATAAATTATCTCTATTTCATCAAATCGTTAAAAAACCTATCCAAATCTTCATCAAGTCCTTTCATTAGATCACCGCCGATAATCTTTATATCACTATCAACAAGATAAAGTTCCGAGAAATGTTCACGCTCATCAGTCTCAAGAACAAAACTATACGGCTTTAATATACACATATTGTCAACATTGTCATGAAGGGACTCGAGCACACTCCTTATCGCACTTGCAACAATATCATAAAAATCCAGCTCTTTATTGTCAATCCACTCACTCACAACACATCGTGTTATCTCATTATCATTGTCGTCAAACGCCATAAGCTCGCCAGAATCTTGGGATATACTAATGTGTATGTCCGTCATTATTGTCGGTTCTTCGTCTGATATAAACTTTTGAACGATTTTCTTTATAAAACGCTCAATTTGTGCTATTGTCTCATTATTTGCTTTCATAGTATATTTCAAAATTTCATTAACTTTTTCTTCGGTTTACTCTCATTGCTCATACGGTCGAATGCAGTAACTGCATAATAAACTTTTTTGCCAAGTTCTATTTCACTACTTGGTATCTCATAAAATTCATCTGTCGTTATTGACACTATCTTCGACGGATCTGATATATCTACCTTTTCGCCCTTAACAAACCTATATACAACATATTTAACAGCTTCATTTTTCCATCCTTTTCCCTTAGGAGCTTTCCAAAACAATACAGGATGACCATCTATATGCATAATTTTCATCTTACGGACCTTTTTCGGAGCTTTACCGTCTATATAAGGCATCGTTGGCACAAATGCCGGATATTTCCAATACACATTCTCTAACAATGAGCCATAATTACCTACATTATCCACCACTGCTTTTGCGTACCATAATACAGTCCCATTAACATTGCCCATTTCTGCGTGTAAACGGCGTTTAGCCGGCAATTGGTTTATTGACCGGTTATCCAAATCCGGACTCTTTGCTGTACGTTCAACATCTTCACCTATATATAAATGGCGCTTACCCGCATATTTGTTCCACCATTTTATAAGTACTTCATAATCCGCAGCCTTATGCCCTATCTGCCAATAAAGTTGAGGCACACAATAATCAACCCAACCGTTATTAACCCACATCAATACGTCAGCATACAGGTCATCATAATTTTGCAGGCCATTGGTCATACTGCCTATCGTCGGAGCATTTCTTTTATTTCGATATATTCCGAAAGGAGATACTCCAAACTTCACCCATGGTTTAACCTTATGAATTGTCTCATACAATTGCTTCATAAAAACATCAACGTTATAACGCCGCCAATCACCACGATCTTTTATACCATTATTATACTCCGCATATTCCTTATCATCCGGTATCGTTTGGCCGGCTACAGGATAAGGATAAAAATAATCATCTATATGCAGCCCGTCAATATCATAACGCTCAACAATATCTGCAACAACATTACATATATAGTCACGATTTTCAGGCATACCAGGATTGAGTATAAGTTGACCATCGTATGCGAATACAGATCCCGGCCGTCTTATTGCTATATGGTTTGTCGCCAACTCTCTAGTTGTCTTTGTTTTAGCCCTGTAAGGATTGATCCACGCATGCAATTCCATACCACGTTTATGGCATTGCTCAACCATCCACGCCAAAGGGTCCCAATAAGGCGTTGGAGCCTGTCCTTGGCGACCTGTCAAAAAACGGCTCCATGGTTCAAGACTGCTTTCATACAAAGCGTCACATTCAGGACGAACTTGAAATATTATAGCGTTGACACCACATTCTTTTAACCGATCGAGCTGACCTGCTAAAGTAGCCTGCATCTGGATGGTACCCATTCCTAAAAATTGGCCATTGACACATTGTATCCAAGCACCTCTGAATTCTCGTTTAAGATTATTATTGGAAAATCCCACAACACTCTGCAACAAGAACACACAAACCAATAAAATAGTAGCCTTACAACTTGATATGTAATTTTTCATACGCCAAAATTACAATCTTTTATTCATAAAAACAAATATTGCGATACTAAAAAGTTAAAATTATATTTATAATAACCGCAAACACCAAACAAAACCAATGCCAAAAAGCCAACTAATGTTAAATGGTGATATTGTGTGGGCACACATAATTTTAAGCAAAATAAATCTTTAATATTATTTGGTTAATAATAAAAAAGTGGTTATATTTGCAACTGTTATCCTGAAAACAATCTTTTTACCTTAAAAAACTAATACCTATTGAAGATATAGAGCGGTTGCCTGTGAGGGTCACCGCTTTATTTTATTATATATACTTCATATCATCCTAGTTTTATATCTGACTTACGGACATCTCCCAATAACAAGACAAAGACAGACGTATCACCAACAAACAACCAAACTATCACAGAAATAACAACAACACTAATTGTCATACGTAATCAAAGATGCCCTTTTGTGATATAAAAGGGCATCTTTGATTACATGGAAAAAGGCATTTGATAACACAAAATACCACATAAAAACGACTGCTTTTTAGTTAAAGCTATGACGTTGATTTTCAAAAACACATATCAGAGAAAAAGACGGCTCGTCATAACCGAATAAACGACAGTCCAACAACATAATGCTAACGTTAATGTCGACTTAAAACCTAAAATACACCTCTATTCCAGCCCGAATGGGATTACCTCGCTGAGCGAACCATAGTTCACGACCAGTTGCCGAACTACTGAAAGCAAACGTGGCAAAATTAGTATTGGTAACATTACGGCACCATAAACGCATAGCTGCATTATCCCACTGAAATACGGCATGAAGTCCTAGTTGCATATAAAACGGTTGAGAAACAGTATTGGCCTCATCCCAATATATAGGACCTTGAGCTATTACATCTGTTCCAATTATTATCATGCGCGCAAGTTTACGGCTTAAAGGGAAACGCATATCTACACAAACACTCAATGTATGCGCTGGGACAAATGGTATATTATTCCCTTCATAACTAATAATACGGTCATCGTCGTTTTCCTCATATTCAATAAAAGCTGCGTTTGTATATGCATAAGCCGCGGCCCATGAAAGTCGATTGTCTACAGCATTACCACGCAAAGCCATCTCTAGCCCCAAACTCCTACTACGCCCGGCATTTACCATCATGCGCCCGAAACCATAATCACCAGCCATAACAGATAATTGTTGGTTTCGTATTGTCATATAATAAGCTGCAAAATCTGCATGTATCATGTCATTGAAGAGGTTCAAGTGAGCGCCAAGCTCATAATTCCAACTTTCTTCCGGCTTATATGTTATTGTCTTGTTGACAAGTGCATAATCTTTGTCTGTATGTGGAACATCATAGTTTCCGCCCATTACATACGATGAATTTGCAGTAAGTTCTGATTGAAGTATGTCGGAAAACATCTGTATATTATATCCTCCTGCACGGTATCCATTACTAATGGTTGCATAAACGTTGCTCCCTAAGTGATCGATTGTATAACTAAAACCGATTTTAGGCAATAATTGAAAATAATCATCATGTACACTCCGTTCAAGAACAGATGTCAGTGTATTGACAGTCGAAATTCCCATAACGTTTGCTGCTACAGCCATAGAGGCACTCGTATCATAATTTAGGCTTACCCTATTATAATCATACCTCAAGCCTAAAGTCGCCGTAAGACGTGGCGTAAGCCTTAAGTTTGATTCATGGTAAACACCAATATTTAACTGCGGCGTGTGAAACAACGATGGCACTGACATCTCTACATCAGCAGATATGCCTCCCGCCCTATCGATATTTACAGCTGTCATAGTCTCTGCCGCTTGCTGAGACATACCATTAGCAATCAGTTTGTCCACCATGGTGCTAAATATCGCTGAATACATCGCCGATTGTATGCCAGACGAGATACGTCCAGTAAAATCCCCATCAAAAAATACTGGCGCTGAAGTCTTTAACCATTGATATGAAAAATACAAACCAGAAGAATGCTGCCATGCAATATCCGATTTACTTTTCAAAGATAATTCATGGGTCAAGGCATTCATAAATTGGCGCTGACATAAATGCATGTAATCCTGTGAAAGATAATCTTGATCCATATCCATGCAATCTTTAAGGAATTGATAACTGCTTTGTGAAGTTAATGTAAAACCATCGCCACGATAAGTAAGACCGAGTCCGGTGTTTAACATATTACGCCGATAGCTATTACTACGATTTGTTGTTGGTGATGATATATGTCCACTCATAGCATCATACATTCCATAAGGGAAAGCATCTTGACTTATATATTGATAATCTACGAGAAAATCGACCGAAAAATGCTCAGACCGATACCATATCACACGCGCCTTCCCGCCTGCCTCATTAGATTTATCGGCCCGATGCCCCGTAGTATAATTACGAAAGAATCCATTATGACCATTATAAAAACCAGCAACAGAAATTCCTAATTTATCACCAAATTTATGATAATGAGCAACTTCTACATTACGATAAAAATGCGTACCTACACCAAAGTGCACTTCTGTACCTTGATAAGTCATAGGACTTTTTGAATAAAGACGCACTAACCCTCCTTCAGTATTCATCCCATAAAGCGTCCCCTGCGGTCCTCGAAGCACATCAATACGCCCCAGTTGGTACATATGGAAATTATACGAATTCTTACTAATCAATGGTATTCCATCGAGATAAACACCTACTGCAGGATTATTGACTCGCGCACCAATACCACGGACATACACCGAAGAAGTAAGCCTAGAGCCGTAAGCCGGCATTACAAACGACGGGACGTATGCCGAAAGACCGCTTATATCACTTATTCCCAGACTGGCGATATCTCGTCCTGTAAGCACAGACGAACTTAATGGCTGATGCCTAAGACTCAATACTTCTTTCGGTTGTGAAACTATTACTACCTCATCAAGATTATACACACGTGATGAATCAGTCATAGGAAATCTGCCATCGGAATCTTCAGCAGCACATACTGCTGCCGTGATAAAAGTCATTATTACACCCCAAATTATGCGTAATCTGTATTTTTCTACTTGCATTATGTCCATTCTTCTATTCCGGGTGCAAAGTTAATGACAACAATTGACGTGGACAATCGTCATTTATAATGATTTTACACGTTATACATCAATACAATAAACATGTTTTTTACCGTTACAAATTCTATTTCTATTTTTAATAATTCATCGTTCCGCAAACAGGACAACGCCCTTTTATTCTCATACGTGCGCCACATTTACCACATATATATACACCACGAAAATGAATAAAATACATGCGCAATGCAAAATATACATACACCACAAACAAAATATAACCGACATAATAAAACGTGGTAATGCTAAAAACAATATAATTTATAGCGCACACACCAGCAAGACCACACAAATACAATAAAGCCTCACTTGTTGGAAGAACGTTACGCACTACATCAACCGCAGCTATACATATAATAGCCATAGCCCACACCGACGCTAAAAAAACACCGATAACGGGTGTTGTTCCAAAGGGATTAAGCGTAGGATGAAAATAAAAATCCTGCCATGCGTCAGGTGTAAATGTCTGTATGCTTGAATAAAGCATCGCGCTCAATGCCACAACAAGCGCAAGCAAAGTTGGATAAAAAGAATTTATATCATTAAAATGCACTATTTTAGCGCCACGTCTGAATATGGCACGCATAAGATATGCCACAGATATGATACTTATAACGATAAGAAAAATTAGCAAATGCGTATCAGAAAACGTTGAAATAAATTGCGATATAGGGTCACCAGGAACCACCGAACCGAGCAACGTTGACTCATGCACCCATCCGAATGTAGACTGGTCGCGCGCCACCTGCACCCACACAGAGTCAATAGAGTCTGTCGGTATAACCCTTATCTCAGCTACGACAATACGATCGTGACGATACACCGCAACGGTGTCAATAAACATATTGCTGACTGCTTCCTCTGGTTGCTGTTTTATAAGGCATATCGAATCAGCCTTGACTACAAAATTATAATTCACCGTATAATGGTGTGTGGCTGCAAAACGTGCCGAATCGGACTGTTCTTGTGTGTAAACCTGATCATCAACCATCATTTCAACGCCTTCCCCCCCCCCATGACAAGCTGCACACACAAATGCTACAGAAGCAACAAACACCACCATAACAGTCTTAAAAAACAAACGCATATCAATTTTCTGCATATATATTCATTTCACACTCATCACATGCAAATTGCAAACGAAATCTACGCCCGTCAGAAAGCCGTAGGAACAATGGCTCATGCCAATCGGCACATGTACCACCTCGCTTAACACAATGGCCTAATGAATACTTTATGCAATGGCGGCACTGCATAATCAACGCTTTCTCAGGACGTTCCAGTTCAAACGCCGGATAAACATCCACTTCTCCACTATCGGCGTAAAACTTTCTCGCTAATCTATTGGAAACATTATACATATAAGATTGTCTACGCGGATATATATTTGCACTGACAGACAGTCTTTTAGAACTACAAACAGCGTTATGAACCGTTGCCCTATGACTTTCGCTCAAGGTTTTAACCATTAACCCTACCACATCCCTACGAGCGTGAGAAAGGACACTGGAAGGAATAAACCAACAAAATGCTTCGGGTACTATACTTAAGTGCAAACATTCAAATGGAGTATTCCCTAACTTACTAAGCTGCCTCGTTATATTATCAACCTGAGAACTTTCTGCAACTTGTTTGCCAACCTCTATATTTACTGAAACTGCAATTTCTCCAATCTTCATTGATAAACGAAAGCCCCCACTCGCTTCCTCCAAAATCATATCTACGCCGATCTTTCGCACGGCACTCTTACGCGATAATATTTTATCAAAAGCAGCATCATAATTACGATAAAGAACCATACCGGGGCGAAGTTCAGATGGCATTTTCAAAGGGAACAGTCTATTTTCCTCCACCTTGTTAACTCTAAAACCAACCAACTTGTCATTACTGATAAAACAAAGTCCATCACCATTCGCAAACGTCATAGAACCCGCTACAGTGAATGAGCCACCATATATTTCCTTAACATACCCTACGGCCTTACCAATGGCTTTCGGAGTAACAAACGACGTTATGTTACCTTTACGTCCGTCTATGAAATAATCCGTAAAACCACGATTGAAACTCCTGCCTAGATCTGGAACAAACGTATACTTACACCGTCCAAGTGATGTTCTGCAATATTTATCAGGAGACTTCCTTACCATTTCATCCAGTTTTTGACTATAGGCAGCTGTAACATTTTTCACATAATCGACACCTTTCAAACGGCCTTCAATCTTAAACGAAGACACCCCCGCCATAGCCATACGTTCTAAATAATCGATACGACACATATCTTTTAATGACAACAAATGGCTGTTGCGTACTATTATACGTTTGTCAGAGTCCTCAAGATTAAACTTCAAACGGCAAAACTGAGAACAATCTCCACGGTTTGCACTACGATTGAAACAATATTGAGAAGCATAACATAAACCTGAATAACTCACACACAGAGCTCCATGCACAAAAGCCTCCAACTCTAAGCAAGGCACTGCCTTATGTATAGCTTCAATCTCAGTCAAAGACAATTCCCTAGCCATCACAACACGCTTAAATCCATGCTCAACCAACCATGCGACCTTTTCAGGCGTGCGGTTATCTGTCTGTGTGCTTGCATGCAAAGCTATCGGAGGCAAATCCATTTCCAACACTCCCATATCCTGCACAATAATTGCGTCAACCCCAACATCGTAAAGTCTTGAAATCAACCGTTCCGTATCACTCAACTCTCTGTCATATATTATAGTGTTTACCGTTACATACACTTTCACACCAAAAACATGAGCATAATCACACAGCTTGGCTATGTCGTCTACACTATTACCTGCAGCCGATCGCGCGCCATAACGCTCGGCACCAATATACACAGCATCAGCCCCGTGATCAATTGCAGCCAAACCACATTCAAGATTTTTAGCAGGCGAGAGAAGTTCCAAGTAATTCATAAATTACAATTTATAATGTATTGATTAACAACATTTTGCATCTATACCCATTATTTACATTATTCGTCAATAATCTATCTTATCAATATCATAAGGAGTTTCTTGGTAAACATAATAGTTTATCCAATTATTAAAAAATAAATTGGCATGTGCACGCCACCTCACAATCGGTCCGTTCTCCAATTTGTTGTCTTTATAATAATTCAAAGGCATATCTACGTCTTCGCGCTTGCCCATGTCGCGTTTATATTCTTTGTCAAGCGTATCTGGAGCATACTCAAGATGGCCGGTTATAAAAAACTCTCTGCCAGAGCGTGCCATGATGATCCCGACCCCACTTTCCAGCGACTCAGACACAAGTGATAATTCTCTACATTTCATAACGTCATCGCGCCTTATTTCTGTATGGCGACTATGAGGCATATAAAAATCATCATCAAAGCCACGAAATATGGGTAATAACGGATCATTTACATATTGTTTGAAAATACCAAACATTTTCTTAGGCAACGTATATTTGGGTATGCCATAATGATAATAAAGTCCAGCCTGCGCCGCCCAACATATATATAAGGTACTTGTGACATGACTCTTTGCCCATGCAAATATGGTGGTTACCTCATTCCAATAATTAACATCCTCATATTCCAAAAGTTCCACAGGAGCACCAGTTATTATCATCCCGTCAAACTTACACTCTTTCAACTCATCAAAGTCTTTATAGAACATCATCATGTGCTCTATCGGCGTATTCTTCGGCGTATGACTTTTCAATTTCATAAAAGTCACGTCAATCTGTAACGGAGTATTTGAAAGCAGACGTATCAGGTCTGTTTCTGTGGTTATCTTAAGAGGCATAAGATTAAGTATCACTATACTCAATGGCCGTATGTCCTGCGCATGAGCCCTTGATGTGTCCATCACAAATATATTCTCATGCTTTAGAGCATCTATAGCAGGAAGTTTATCAGGTATTCTTAATGGCATTTTGTTATGATCCTTTCTTCATTTATGATGCGCAAAGTTACGAAAATAATTCTGAACGGGGTGCCCTGTACTCCATTTTCAAATATTTTTCAATTTTCTATTTTATCTACTTTTATACATTTTTTCATATTATAAATACTACCGTCAGAAAATAACATGGGCGGACAAAAGTCTTTTTGTCCGCCCACAACAGAATTATGCGTTACACACCTGTACTAAAGAATCACCATAACTTCAAGCGCTCCTCTTTCGGTATGAACATTTTGTCTCCTTGCTCCACTCCATAAGCTTCATACCATGCATCAATATGTGGCAGAGCACCGTTTACCCTCCATTCGCCCAATGCATGCGGGTCACTCTTTGTTCGATTACGTATTTCCTCATCCGTGATGTTTGCCGCCCATACTCCAGCGTATGCAAGGAAGAAACGCTGGTCTGGCGTAAGTCCGTCAATCTCTTTCAAAGGTGTATCTTTTGTTGCATTCTTATATGCATTGAAAGCAACCTCCAATCCTCCATGGTCTGCGAGATTCTCTCCTAGAGTCAACTTTCCGTTAGCATTAAGATCGGGCAACACCTTTATTGCTGAAAAGAAAGCCGCATACTTTTCTGCGCGCGCATTAAAATTTGCAGCGTCACTTGCCGTCCACCAGTCTGTCATATTGCCATTTTTGTCATAATGACGACCTTGATCATCGAACCCATGAGTCATTTCATGGCCTATAACAACTCCTATGGCACCGTAATTAAAAGCATCGTCTGCTGTCGGATCAAAGAACGGAACCTGAAGTATGCCTGCAGGAAAACATATCTCGTTGGTTGTCGGGTTATAATAGGCATTAACCGTTTGAGGAGTCATAAACCATTCCTCCTTATCAACTGGCTTACCAGCACGGTAATCAATATCCCATTTCAACCAAAAGGCACGGCAATTTTGGACATTTTCATAATACGAAAGCTTCGGATTGATTGTTAATCCTGACATATCTTTCCATTTATCCGGATAACCGATCTTCACATAGAACGAGTTGAGCTTGTCTAAAGCTGCATGCTTTGTCGTATCGCTCATCCAGTCTTGCGCCTTAATACGTTCAGCCAAAGATATCTGAAGATTTCTTACGAGCTTCTCCATACGCTCTTTTGATGAAGCGGGAAAATAACGTTCCACATACATCTTACCGAGAGCTTCACCCATCTGGCCTTCAACTTGACTTGTAGCACGCTTCCAGCGCGGATGATCCTCCTTTCGCCCTGACATTGTACGACCGAAGAAATCAAAATTAGCAGCCTGCACATCATCACTCAGATAGCTTGCAGCCGACAATATGGCATCCCATTCCATGTAAGCGCGTAATCCGTCGGCAGTCATCGAGGCTATCACAGCATCGGCTCCTTCAACGAATCCAGGCTGGCCTACCACCATTTCATTAAAATATTCCGTCTTAACACCTTTAGCATTGAGCATCTGTGTAAGGTTCACGTGTGGATAGTTGCTCTCAAACTGCACCAAAGTCATCTTGTTGTAATTAGCCTCAACATCGCGCAGTTCCGTCGTCGACTTGGAAACTTTAGCCAAAGCCGTCTCTATGTTCATTATGTTCTCCATCTTTTTTTGAGCGTCACTCTCAGAAAAACCGAACAGTTTGAACATGCGTACTACGTGCTTCTTATAAGCCTCACGTATAGTTGTAGTTGCAGGATCTGTGTCAAGATAATATTCCTTCTGTCCAAGCACGAGTCCACCCTGATAGATATTCAGGATATTCATCTTTGCATTTTTCTCGTCTGCGCCGAAACCTATACCCATTGGCACACCATAACCAAATATTGCGTATTTAAGCTGGAGCTCACGCAGGTCGGCTACTGTCTTTGCAACCTCCATCTCACGGATGAGCGGCATTACTGGAGCCACACCTTCTTTATTACGGCGCACGGAGTCCATTGCCAACTTGTAGAAATCACTCAATTTCTGCTCAGTTGAACCTGCCGGATATGTATTTTCCATCAAATCAGTCAGAATTGAGTTTACACGCTCATTGTTATTCAATGCCAGTTGGTCAAAACTTCCGAAGCGCGAATAAGCCGCAGGCAGAGGGTTCTTCTTCATCCAACCTCCACATGCATACTTGTAAAAATCGTCTGCCGGACGAACGCTGTTGTCTAGATTCGTCAAGTCAATACCCGACTTTAGTTGAGTCTGTGCGTCAGCCGCTATCGGCGATGCAGCAAAAAACACAACCGGAATAATGTGTTTCATTTTCATATTTATAATATTTTGGTTAAAATTTTTATTATATAGGGGGGGGGGTAAGACAAACGTTGCTTACCTTTTACATTTTCACCTTTTCCAATTCTTCCGAGAGCCGTTCCCAGCGCTCCACTTCCTCGTCGATAGCACGTTTCGCCTCAGTATATTCATTTACAAGTGTCATATCGCAGGCTTTATCGGGCAGGCTGAGAATTGTGTCAAGCTCCTTCAAACGGTTTTCCAAACGTTCTATCTTAGCTTCGCTCTCAGCCACAGCCCTCTCGGCCTTACGTAGTTTCTTTTGAGCATCCTTACGTTCGGCATAGTTGAGCAAAGCCTCCGACACACGCGGCACGTTATGACTTTTCGTTACACGTTCCTCTGTTTTGACCTTTCCAAATATTTCATTCTTTGTCAGTTCGTCGGCATGGCGACTGGCAAGGTAGTCGTATATACCGCCAAGATGCTCCCTGACATGACCGCCGCCAAACTCATAAACCTTTGTCACTAATCCATCAAGGAACTCACGATCGTGACTCACTATTATGGCTGTGCCGTCAAAGTTTTTTATCGCTTCCTTCAACACATCTTTAGAGGGCATATCCAAATGATTGGTTGGCTCGTCGAGTATCAGCATATTCACAGGTTCAAGCAGAAGGCGTATCATGGCAAGGCGGCTGCGCTCGCCACCACTGAGCACGCCAACACGTTTCTCCGAAGCCTCGCCACCAAACATGAACGCACCAAGAATATCGTTTATTCTCAAACGCATGTCGCCACGTGCTACGTTGTCAATTGTCTGGAACACAGTCAAACTCTCATCCAACAACTGGGCTTGATTTTGAGCAAAATAACCCGTCTGCACATTATGCCCTATCTTGAGCGTACCTGCAAACGGTATCTCACCCATGATGCACTTCACAAGTGTAGATTTACCTTCACCGTTACGTCCTATAAAGGCTACTTTCTCACCACGTTTTATGGTAAATGTAACATCTGAGAATACGGTATGCTCACCGTAATCCTTACGCACACCGTCACATATCACCGGATAATCACCACTACGCAAGCATGGCGGAAATTTAAGGCGCATGGTTGAGTTGTCAATCTCGTCAATCTCAATAGGCACAATTTTCTCTAATTGCTTTATGCGACTCTGTACTTGTACCGCCTTCGTAGGTTTGTAGCGAAAGCGTTCGATGAAATCCTTCATCTCTGCTATCTCTTTCTGTTGATTCTCGTAAGCACGTAATTGTTGCTCACGACGCTCGGCTCGCAACTTCACATACTCATCGTACTTCACACGATAATCAACAACACGACCGCAACTTATTTCAAGAGTACGATTAGTGACATTGTTGATAAACGCACGATCATGACTCACCAGCACAACAGCCTTAGTTCCTTGAGCCAAAAACTGTTCAAGCCATTGTATACTTTCTATATCGAGATGATTGGTTGGTTCGTCCAATAGGAGTACGTCGGGACATTTGAGTAATATCTTGGCCAATTCTATACGCATACGCCACCCGCCACTAAACTCGCTAGTTGGCCGGTCGAAATCATCACGTGTAAAACCTAACCCCATAAGCGTACGCTCAATATCAGCCTCGAATCCATCAGCACCCATCATCATATACCGGTCATGTTCACGAGTTAAACGTTCCAATAAAGCCATGTATTCAGGTGAGTCATAATCAGTACGGATAGCCAACTCGTCATTCATCGCATCAATGCGCTCCTTCAGTGCCATATTGCCAACAAAAGCCTTGCGTGCCTCCTCACGAACTGTCGTGTCGTCTGTCAACACCATAACCTGTGGCAGATAACCAATCGTTGCGCCTTGTGCCACGCTCACAGTTCCATCCGTAGGCCGTTGCTTACCACACAATATCTTTAACATGGTAGACTTTCCCGCACCGTTCTTGCCAACCAAAGCTATACGGTCGCGCTCGTTTATAACGAAACTTGCATCGCTGAACAACGGTTTTACACCGAACTCAACCTTTAAATGTTCTACCGAAATCATTTCCTATATAAGTAAAAATAGTCCTGAATAGTTGAAATCCAAATGCTTCTTTCTTTCATGTAATCAAGGTCGCTAAAACCAATAAATACAAATTAAAACATTTTTCTATTTTTGTTGTTTTTACCCAAATAGCGGTACAAGATATTTCGCCATCAAATAACCACCGCCCAAAAGCCATAAGAAAAGTATGAAAGCAAGCAAAAATGGCTTAAAACCAGCCTTCTTAAATTTATCAATGCTGGTCTCGGCGCCAAGTGCAGTCATAGCCATTGTAAGCAGAAACGTATCGAAAGTATTGATCAAATCGACAAAATCATACGGTAAGAGATCTAATGAATTAAAACCAATGACAACTAAAAACAATATCGCAAACCAAGGCAATGAAATATTACTACGCCCTTGGACATCGCCATTCTTCATTGCTGCGCGCATCACGCTATAACTGATTATAAGCAAAACTGGCACAAGCATCATTACACGTATCATCTTCACAATAATGGCAGAGTCGGAAACAGCCTTACCCATAGCATTACCAGCACCTACGACATGAGCAACCTCGTGTATCGTCGACCCAGCGAACACGCCCATTTCTTTCGGCGTAAGATCGAAAACACCACCTTGATAAAGCACTGGATATAAAAACATTGCTAGCGTCCCAAATATAACAACAGTCGACACCGCCACAGCTGTCTTATAAGGTTTCACACGTATGGCCGACTCTGTACCAAGCACGGCGGCAGCTCCACATATAGCACTACCAACCGACGTTAGCAACGTTATACCACGATCCATCTTCAATATGCGACCTATCAAAATTCCACCAAAAATCGTTACCGCTACAATTACTGCATCAACGACAATCGCCGGCAGACCAACCTCCATAACATTCTGAAACGTAAGGCGGAAACCATAAAATATTATGCCTATGCGAAGCACCCGCTTTGAACAAAACTGGATGCCGGGTACCCATGTTTCAGGCAAGTTGTTACGCAAACTGTTTGCATATAACATGCCGAGGATGATACCAACGATCATCGGGCTAAGTGACATTTTTTTTACAAAACCCATGTCACCGATATAAAAAGCTGCACACGAAAACAATGTGATTAACAACACTCCATGAAGCATACTGCTCCGCTTTTCTGTCAACATATTTTCTTATTTATTTTTAACCCTAAAGTATCGCCAATAAAGCGTATCAACTTGCAAAGTTATAAAAATATTATCACACGGACAATTATTGACATTTTTTATCACTACATCAAATGGGGGGGGTATAGCATAACACTATGCCTTCTTATATGTCAATATGTAACAAAAAGTGCATTTAATATAGTCAATATGTAATTTTTAATTCAATTATAAATATAAAAGCAGGTTTTATTAATACTAAAAATATCACATACAGATTACAAAATACAGATTTTAATATATTAAAAATACAATTTTTCCTTATCAAAACCATATTTTCATACAATAAAAGCCGTTAATGCGTGACTTAAAGGCCACCATTACAAAACATTAAAACTATCTTTTCAAACTTAAAAGAGCATCTTTTACAATCAAAGGAACAAATATTTCAAGTAAATAGACGCACTAAAAGCATAACAAACTGGATGCCAGTAGATTACAAGAACGGCTGGATCTTTGCTTTATTTTTCAATCAACCATGTCCGATAAAAACAAAACAGTTTCTGAAGACCATTGGAAAACAAAAAGAAAGCCATAGCAAAGAAATATGGTATAAAGAAAAAACAGCCCCGACACTACAATCTCCAATGTCGGGGCATTACATATTTTCAGAATATAACATGATCAGAACTCTACAAGAATACGAAACACCTTACCCGGATGTTCGCTCCACTCTTGCATGGCAGCAGCTGCGCCTTCAGGCTTTACAACCTTTGAGATGAACTTCTCTATGGGATAACGTCCCGTATTTATGCAGTTTATCACAGCACGGAAGTCACCCGGAGTTGCATTACGCGAGCCGCGAATATCTAATTCTTTCTGAACAAAGAACTTTGTTTGGAACGACACCTCGCTTTTAGCGTAACCAATACAAGTAACACAACCTGTAAATCCTACTTCGTTGACTGCCATTACGTATGTGGCAGGACTTCCAACAGCCTCAATTACAACATCTGCTCCCAATCCACCGGTTATATCCTGAAGACGTTCATGCACGTCTTCTGTCATTGTATTCACAGTGTACGTTGCACCTGCCTCACGTGCAAGAGCAAGTTTTTCATCATCAATGTCCGCAGCAATAACCGTAGCTCCACGCAAAGCCGAGCGAACAACCGCTCCCAAACCAACCATACCGCAGCCTATAACCATAACGAAACTGTTATCAGTTACACCTGCACGCGACACAGCATGAAAACCAACACTCATAGGCTCGATAAGCGCACATGTCCTCACTGGGATGCTTCCTGCCGGTATGACTTTCTGCCAAGGCACTACAGCATACTCGCACATCACACCTTGACGCTGCACACCAAGCGTCTCATTATGTTCACAGGCATTATAACGACCATTACGGCACGATGCGCAATGCCCGCAATTCGTATAAGGATTAAGCGTTACCGTCATACCTTTGACAAAAGTTTCAGGCACACCTTCACCAACATCTTCTATCACCGCGCCGACCTCATGCCCCGGCACAACAGGCATTTTCACCATCGGATTGCGACCAAGATAAGTATTTAAATCTGACCCACAAAAACCGACAAACTTAATTTTAACCAACACTTCACCAGCTTTCAATACCGGCTTTTCAATCTCTGCCACGCCAATATGCATAGGCGCTGAAATACAAACAGCTTTCATTATTTATTCCTTGATTTAAAATATGTTATCCTTTTTACTTTTTTATCTTATATCCACGCCAACCATAATAAGCACAGAATGCGAAACATACCATAGGTACAATATACGCCACTTGATATATCTGCTCATTGATATGCATTATATAGGCTGTAAACTGCGGCAGACAAGCATTACCGACAATGGCCATAACAAGGAAAGCCGAGCCGCTTTTTGTCTGTTCGCCTAAATCCTGTAGAGCTAAAGAGAACTGTGTCGGATAAACAATCGACATGAAGAACGATACTGCCAGCATCGCATAAAGCCCTACATATCCGCCGAAAATACTAATGATAATACATAACACGATAAGCATCAGCGAATAAAAGAGCAGCATACGCTGCGGGCTGAACTTCACCATAAGCGCCGTTCCCACCCAACGGCCGACAAGAAAGGCCAACATATACAGACCGAAAAACGTAGTTGCCGTAGCCTCGTCAAGACCTGCATAAACGCAACTGTATACCAAGAAAAGACTGTTTATGGCCGTCTGCCCACCGTTGTAAAAGAATTGTGCAATAACGCCCCAACGCAAATGCGAATGCCTCAACACTGAGAAGTCTATCAATTTACCTCCATTTGCACCATCACTGTTATCACTTTCATCAGCAATTTTCGGAAATTTTGTGAATACAAACACTAACGCTACAACGACAAGCAGCAACCCAAGCACCAAATAAGGAAGACGCATAGCTTCTGTTTCCTGCTGTATATAACCTTCCCAACCACCGATAAAACCATCAGGAAGCGTTTCACGCGTATAATTATTGCCACTCAACACAAGTTTACTGAGAAACATTGCGGCTATAAAAGCTCCAAGCCCGTTGAACGACTGGGCTAGATTCAGACGGCGTATCGCACCTTCAGGCTTGCCGAGCACTGTCACATACGGATTTGCCGCAGTCTCAAGAAAGCACATACCTGTAGCTATCACGAACAGAACGCACAAATAAACCCAATACGACTTAATCAAAGACGCAGGGAAGAATAGGAAACCTCCACACGCCGCCAACAATAAACCAAATACAATGCCAGCCTTGTAGCTATAACGCTTCATAAACATTGCGATTGGTATCGGAAAGATAAAATAAGCCAACCAATACGCACTCTCAGTAAAAGAAGCCTCAAACGTATTTAGTTCACACGTCTTCATAAGCTGCCTGATCATTGTGGGAAGCAGGTTGCTGCTAATCGCCCATAAGAAAAACAGGCAGAAAATCAATGCCAACGGCACTATATAATTGTTCTTTTTCATTATTCCTATGATTTTATCAACATCACGTATCCGCCATTACGGAACACAAATGCAACCTTCATTCTGACATATTTTTTATATAAGGTAATACCGGCAACTTACCGAAACCATAGAAATTACGTGCATTTTCACCAAGAAACAAACGTTTTTCAATGTCTGTTAACTCCATGGTCTTGCACACAAAATCGTATGACATCTTATAAGTTATGGCAGTAATGGTACGCGGATAATCAGACCCCCACATCAGTTTGTCTGCCCCGACTGCATCAATCGCCTTACGTATGGCCCTAACAGCTCCGTTGAACGGATAAAACTCACTATTGTAAAGCCATGTTATCCCGCCTGACTCTATCATAACATTGTCGTTAAGGGCAAGTTGCAATTGTCCCTCCCATCCCGGTTCTGTAGGCAGGCCGAAATGACCTATTGCGATTTTCAGCCTAGGACACTCGCTGATAACTTCTTTCAACTCGCCTGTCTGAAGATTGTTCCCGGCTAAACAGATTGACAATATCATGCCGTTGTCTTCCATCAAATGAAACATATCCATCATTTCGGGAGAGCAAAGGCTGACCCTGCGATCGTTCAATATTAACCTATGACCAGGTATGGCAATCCCCCTAAAGCCCCTACGCAACAACTCACGAGCCTCATAGACAAAACCCGCAGAAAAATAATCACACATCCCGAACACGAAGAAACGGTCAGGATAACGCCGTGCCACATCTTCAAGATAATCGTTTTGCAGCCCGTCTATAAACTCCTGCACCACCACTGCGCCACCTACACGGGCATAGTCCATATTAGACAAAAATACTTCGGCGCTATTCACACCGTCAATCATGAACGGTGGCAACATCTGCACTTCTTCGGTAAGGAAATAAGAACGTCCTTTTTCAAGTGTGCGTATAGGCATACCGTTCCATTCTGTATCCTGTTTCAACCACAGATGCGAGTGGGCGTCAATTATCATATATTCCATTCCGCCTACTATTATGTATTAGCCCAGCGAACACGCATTTGGTCGCCTATTATAGCTTGAACTTCCTTCACTAATCCTTCATCCAAAGGCTCGTTCACATATTCAATATTTTTCAGGACATTGGCAGGATTGGCCGAACTGAAAAGAGTTGTGGCTATACGCGGATTGTTTGTGGAATATTGCACAGCGAGCTTTTCTATAGGATAATTTTTATCATTACAATAGTCTGCGGCACGCTTACAAGCGGCTTTTAATGGCTCTGGGGCCGGATGCCAATCAGGCGCACCACGCTGTGAAAGAAGCCCCATTGAGAACGGCGAAGCGTTAACAACTCCTACATTGTTGGCCTCGAAAAAGTCAAGATAATCAAGTAACATCTCATCATTTAAACTATAATGGCAGAAGTTTAAAACCGATTCTACAGTTCCTGCCGGCACATGTTCGATGACCCATTTTAAATTTTCAGGCTGCAAGTCTGTGATACCCACATGGCCTACCACTCCCTTATCGCGCAGTGCCACCAATGCAGGCAAAGTTTCGTTTATCACTTGGTTGAGGTCGGCAAATTCCACGTCATGCACGTTTATCAAATCTATGTAGTCTATATTAAGACGTTCCATGCTCTCATACACGCTGTCAGTGACACGCTTGGCCGAATAGTCCCATGTATTTACGCCATCCTGTCCATAACGGCCAACTTTTGTCGAAAGATAAAATTTATCACGAGGTATTTCTTTCAAAGCTTTGCCTAGCACAGTTTCTGCCTTATAATGGCCATAATACGGCGACACATCAATAAAATTTATACCATTGTCTACAGCCGTATGAACAGCCTTTATACCTTCCGCCTCACGTATGTCATGAAAAACTCCGCCGAGCGAAGACGCCCCAAAGCCAAGATTAGACACACACATTCCTGTTTTTCCCAACTCGTTATAAACCATAGTATTTTCTTTAAATCGTGTTTTCAGACATAACGCATGAATAAGAACCTTGTACTCTTAAAAAAAGGCAAAAAGCAAACAAGTCTGATTACAACTTCCATTGACACGCATTTCACATACATAACAACATTGTCAGAATTCAAACAAACACAATGAAACACACTAAAAAAACGCCATAATAAGATGCCAAAAACAATAACACTTTAATGTATGTAAATATATGAAAATCCGGCATTTTCCAAAAGGCAGCAAAACACCGTGCAAAATGCGGCCTTTCAGGTCTTAAAAAGCGGCCTTTTGTTTGCCAAAATGCCGCTTTTTATAAATCCAGCACGCACGAGTGCAACGCCACAAACATTAAAATGCCGTTCAAAGTGGCATAAAAATTATATTTAGATATTATTTTGTACAAATTATTAGCATTTTATTTGTGTTTTATCAAAAATTGTATACCTTTGCAACCAAGAACCAAACATCAGAAAAATTGACACAAAGAGCCAGGCACATAAATTTAGGTATATAACATAAATAATATTTAAGGTATAAAGAATTATGAACGCAGCTAAAGTTGTAGAAAACCTCATGCAGAGGTTTCCAAACGAGCCGGAATACATCCAGGCCGTAAGTCAGGTATTAGGAACCATCGAAGAAGAGTACAACAAGCATCCGGAATTTGACCGCGCAAATCTAATTGAACGTCTTTGCATCCCCGACAGGGTTGTGGAGTTCCGCGTTTCATGGGTTGACGACAAAGGTAACGTACAAACGAATATGGGATACCGTGTGCAGCACAACAACGTAATAGGTCCATACAAAGGTGGGTTGCGCTTCCATCAATCAGTCAATTTAGGCATATTGAAATTCTTGGCTTTTGAACAAACATTCAAGAACTCGCTGACAACCCTTCCTATGGGCGGTGCAAAAGGCGGTTCAGACTTCTCTCCTCGCGGGAAAAGCGATGCGGAAGTAATGCGTTTCTGCCAAGCATTCATGACTGAATTATACCGCCATATCGGGCCCGACGAAGACGTTCCCGCCGGTGACATTGGCGTTGGTGGGCGCGAGGTGGCATACATGTTCGGCATGTACAAGAAACTTACCCACCAGTGGAGCGGAGTTCTTACAGGCAAAGGGCTGCAATTCGGTGGTTCGCTCATACGTCCTGAAGCCACAGGCTACGGTAACGTTTATTTCCTAGTAAACATGCTCAACACACGCGGCATTGACATAAAAGGCAAAACCGTGCTCGTTAGCGGTGCGGGCAACGTGGCTCAATATACGATTGAAAAATGTATCGAACTCGGCGCAAAAGTTGTAACATGCTCAGATTCTGACGGCTATATATACGATCCCGACGGCATAGACCGTGAAAAACTGAACTATATAATGGAACTGAAAAACATCGAGCGTGGCCGTATACGTGAATACGCTGAGAAATACGGAGTTAAATATGTAGAAGGAGCTAAGCCTTGGTTTGAAAAAGCAGATATCGCGCTTCCATCAGCTACACAGAATGAAATCAACGAAGAAGCAGCCAAAGCTCTTGTAGCCAATGGAGTTTTTGCCGTAAGTGAAGGTGCTAACATGCCTACGACCCCAGAAGCCATAAAAGTATTCCAAGACGCTAAAATACTTTATTCTCCCGGAAAAGCAGCCAACGCAGGAGGCGTAGCAGTATCAGGTCTGGAAATGAGCCAGAACTCTGAACGACTCAGCTGGAGCCGCGAGGAAGTTGATGCGAAGCTCCACGGCATTATGAACAACATCCACGAGAACTGTGTAAAATACGGAACCGAGCCTGACGGATACATCAACTACGTAAAAGGAGCAAATATTGCCGGCTTCTTAAAAGTAGCCAAAGCCATGATGGCGCAGGGTATAGTATAATATTGAATTAAGAATAACGGCAAAGAGCATCATGTACATGATGCTCTTTGCCGTTTCTTTAGATATGTTAAATAATCATTTATTAACATAATCTCGGCATACATACCTATGGTGAAAGAATAATAGCGCATATCTTTGCAGGCAAAATAAAAAGATGTATAAGACATTTTCCACACCTAAAAGACCTTTTTTCATATTGCTTGCTGTATGTATATGCGTATTCATCGTGCTAAACCTACAGATTGCTTATCCTCTTATACAAGCAGCAGACAATATAGACAAACTGATAACCGTAACACTTAATTTTGACGGAAGCCATTCAACCGACAACTTTTGGTATTCCGTTTCATCAAAACTGGCATGGATTCCATTGGGAGTAACATTACTGTTGTCGCTTGCTTATTATAAAAGGGATCTGCCGATAATAATCTTTACCATCGTAGGAATAGCATTAACAGTCACACTAGCAGACCAGATATCATCATCATTCATCAAGCCTTATTTTGAAAGGCTGCGTCCTTCGCACAATGAAGAAATCTGTAACCTTCTACATTATGTCAATGGATACCATGGCGGCCAATATGGTTTCGTATCCAGTCACGCAGCTAACGCTTTTGGCGTATTAGCATTCCTTACCCCCATGATTCGCCATAAGGCTGCAATTTTTGCCCTTGCATTATGGGCATGTATTGTAAGTTATTCGCGCATATATCTCGGAGTGCATTATTTTGGTGATATTGTCGGCGGCAGTCTGCTCGGTCTTACTGTAGGCTATGGAGTAAGTTGGACTTTACAAAGCCTTTATTTGCATTTGTTCCAAGCAAGACACAAAACACTTTTACAACCTTCTTATTCAATGCAAGGTTCTGAAGCCGATTATATGATAATGGCTGTTTGTGGTACAGTATCATATTTCATTCTTAAAAGTTTTGGTCATTTTTCATGGCTATCATGCTTCGCTTCCTCATACGTCGCAACATTATTTTAACAACCACAGAACACCGGTTGAAAAAATCAACAACGACAACAATTTTTATTACATTTACATATTAACACTTCATACATAATAGTCACTTAATACAGTTTATTTTATATCTGTTATCAAAACTTTAGCAAGTATTCCTTTTCATTCTTTTTTCAACAATTATTTATTACTATTTATCTAAATGAATAAAAGAGATATAAGAAAACCAGCAGAAAACTCCGATGTTTCCTGCTGGTTTTCTTTTACTCACCTTATAAACTCCGTTAAAAATGATAGCCTAGCGTAAACAATAGTTGATGACGTTTATTTTCAACATTAACGGCATCGCACGCATTGTTTATATCTTCATACACAACATCCGTTCCATCCGGATAAACCGCCTTTACATCATAACCATCAAACGGCTTGAAATTGCCGCTTTGAACAGAATATTGATAAGCTAAATCGAGTGACAGTTTACCAACTGTATAACCGACACCAAGGGTTATACGATTTGTTGATTTCCAGTTCGTAAAATCTGTAGACGAACTATAATATGTTCCGTATGAATTTATACTACCATCTTTATATGCTTTCTCATCATACATCGGCGAAACATAATTATAACCAGCACGAATTGCAAGATTGCGGACTGGTTTCAACTCAGCACCGACCTTGAACGTATGTACGCCCTTTAACATTTGCTCTGTATGGCGGTTCATCGCACGATCACTTGATGAACTTTCATAATATTCATCATAATACCAATCATAACTGCCACCATCATTTACACGACTGTCTAGATTCCCATAATCAGCATATTCATAACCAGCTCCAACAGCTAGGTAATTACCAAAAGTAGTACCAAGACTTACAGCAAATTTCCATGGAGTATAAAGTTTAAAGTCATAACTTTCTTCTATATCTTTGGAAAAACCTTTATTTATATCTGTATTATTAAATAAAACAGTATAGTTTGAAGTATTCAAATCATACCATGTAGGAGTCTCAACTGAAAAGCCCACACGGAAAGGGGACAACTCAATCGGGCGAAATATAATACCAGCCTTTACATTAAAACCGGTTCCGCTTATACGACGTTCATCAGCAATAGTTACACTGCCGACACCTCCGATAAGCGTTTCGGTATATTCACTATATCCCTTATAATTTATATCACTTATTCCGAATGTCAAACCTAAATAAACCCTATCGTTTATGTTACCACTGATATTAAAATCATATTCTCCGATATAACCAGAATTGGCACGATTAAACAAAAAGCTGCTAGCCTCGATTGGAACATCATGTATAAAATAACCATCTTTATCCCTTTCTAGTAACGTTTCATAATACAAATAATCTATTTGCGTAAAAGCCGGACTGTAATAATCAACCATTGGCCAACCATCATTATCAACCCCATATACTCCTTCAGCTCCTTTAGAATATGATAATTTATTTTGCGATGCGCCTTGAAGCGCATTGGCAGCAGAAAGAATATAATCAAAATTACGGCTCTTATGGTAATTAAAAGCAAAATTCAAGAAAGAGCTATGCCCTGTACGACGTGCATAAACAAAACCGGCTTGGTCAAAGCTCATATTCGTTTTATTCACGCCACCAAAACTGTTACCGCCCTGTTGGGAAACAAAACCAAATGACACATTGGCCGTAGAATGACGGAACAAACCAATACCAGCAGGATTAGTACCAATAGTTGAGATGTCTGCACCTAATGCGTCCATGGCGCCACCCATACCTACATAGCGGGCAGTCCCATTCAAATCCTCAGTTGCAATGTTCGCATTCTCATAAGTCTCTTGTGCCAAGAGAGACATGACCGAAACGACCGAAATAAATATTGAAAGTAAACGCTTCATAATCATAATATCTTTTATTGTTTACATATTGCAAATAGCAAATAAACATTATTATTTCAGTTAATACATATTTGCTTCTTGCATGGAAAAACATTTAGTTACCTGCGGCTACGGATTCCCCCACCGCCACGATTGCCTCCAAACGAGCCGCCGCTACGGAAATTTCCGCCACCACGGGTATCCCTGAAGCTATTATTATACAACGGACGGCTTTGCGTGTTATATCGATTGAAGTTATTTTGACGATCATAATTGTTTTGGCGATTACCACGGAAACGATTATTATTCGCTCGACCGCTATTCCGATTATAAACATTTTGGCTATTATTTACACGATTGCCGGTTCCGCGGAAACGCCTAAAATTATTATTTACGCCATTACCACGTCTATAAGATCTACTATGATTTGTCGTCCCTGTAACACCATAATAACGATGATAATGTGAAACCGGCCAATACCAAGAATAATGCCATCCCCATGGACGATACCAGTCATAGAACCAAGGATCATACCATGAGTCATAATACAATCCTGCATACCAGTACGGACGACCATACCAATACGGGGCATAACCATACCATCCATAATACAACGGGGCATACCAATAGAAATCATCAAAGCGGCTCAATCTCCGGCTATAAACATAATCATCTTCCGGGTCATACGCATATTCCAAATCTTCGTTCAACACTTCGTTGGTAATCGTATCTACTGTCGTGGTATCAAATACTATCACATCGCTATACAACGTATCCAAATCAACATTTTGATAACGACTTGCAAAATGTCCACGACGGTTGTACTCGTCAATATCTCGATAAGTAACATTTACAGATTGCTGTTTCTGTACAGTTGTTACATGCTTATTAACTTTTTTCGGAATAAAATACATATCATCTTGCGCCATTGTACAGACAGAAGCCATACATGATACAACCGTAATCAAAACAATCTTTTTAATATCCATAAACATCCTCCCTTATGTCCATTTTCACTTTACAAAAGTACAATTCTTCTTTAATGCAAAAATAAGGAAAAACCCTAAAATACAATAGGTTTTCCCCTATTTTTTATACATTTGCATGTAAAATTAACAAGTATATGAAATATATAAAAGCCACATTTACAATAACAGATATAAACGGAAAGGCCGTCAACAACATAATAATGTTGCAAACAACAAAAGACTTATTGTGTGAAATTGCCGGTAGAGCAGGTTTTGAATCTTTTGAAGATGAAAACAATATTGTTTACGGATACATTCAAAAAGAATTATTCGATAAAGATTTATTGGATAATAATATACAATTCATCCCTCTAAATAACATCAAGATTTCATATATTTTACAAGACATAAAAAATAAGAACTGGAACGAAGCATGGGAAGAAACCGGTTTTGAACCAATAATAATAAAAAACAAATGCATAATTCATGATACCATACACGCCGAAACACCTAACTTAAACAATATTTTAGATATTATAATAGACACAAAACAAGCATTCGGGACCGGAAATCACGAAACAACATTTATGATTGCAAACAGGCTTTTTGATATTGATATTTACGGAAAATCAATACTTGATTGCGGATGTGGAACCGGGATACTGTCAATTATTTCATCAAAACTTGGAGCTAAACAAGTAACAGGATATGACATTGACGAATGGAGTGTTGAAAACACAAAGCACAATTGTACGCTCAATAATGAGAAAAACATAAAAGTTTTACACGGAGATGCCGATATAATAAGTTCACTAGATTCTAAATATGATATTGTATTAGCCAACATCAATCGAAACATATTACTACACGACATGCCAAAATTCAAACTTGCCATGGTGCCAAACGCAACCTTAATATTAAGTGGATTTTACATGCAAGACGCAGACTTACTGATAAACAAAGCAAAAGAACTTAATATTAAAGAAACAAGACGTAATACAAAAAACAACTGGTGTATGCTTGAATTCATAAACGCTGACAACTAATTCCCAATCGTAAGTTTACGCAAATCGTAATAGCTACCATTATATATATTAAAATCAACATATCCTTTTATACCCGGCAAACGTCCAGCGTCGGTATGTTGCCAAAATTTCCATTCGCCAGCATACTCAACCTTATCAACGTAATAATGAGCAATCCAATAAGGATAGCTATCAAACACTGGGTCATCAAGATAATTCATTTTGAACTTATAATATGTATATATTATTGGTTTTACATGATATTTATCTTCTACGATGTGAAGCCAAGTAAGCACATCACGTTGGAAATCCTCAATACTTACATCTTTCGGCTTGTTCTCAATATCAAGAACAGGCGGCAAATCACCGTCAATCAAATGAACATTTTCCAAAAAGAAATAAGCCTGTTCACGGGATGAAGATTTATTACTCCAAAAATGATAAGCTCCTCTGATAAAACCATATTCACGAGCTTGTGCAAAGTTTTCCTTAAACTTAGAATCCAAAATGCTAGTACCTTCTGTCGCTTTAATTAAAATAAAACGTATGGGACATTTCTCGATCATTGCATTACGCAATAATTCCCAATCTATATCACCCTGATGATGGCTTATGTCTATACCACGTATTTCGTAACCTTCTGGATATTTAGCGTCCCCATATAATGCCCGCCAACGGAATCCGAATGGACCAACAAAAATATAATAAAATATCCATACATAAAACACAACGATTCCCAATCCACCAACCCACCATGTCCAACGTGGATAGTGCCGCATAAGCCTATTAAAAAAGTTATGACGCGAATGGGCATGGCGAAAAACGCGACTTTTTTTATTGCCGCGCACAGAACCTTGTCTTAAAGACTGCGTTTTACGATTAACAGACATTGCAATTCCAAATAGGGGTGGCCAGAACCACCCCTATAAAAAGATATTAGCCCTATGTTATTCTTGCTCTAAAATTAGAGTTTTCGTTGGTCTGTCACAAACATCTGCAGGTCCCCAATACTGAATCGGGCCTGGATAAACAAAACAAGTATTTCTCGCCCATTCATCACGTTTCTTTTCCAATTCCTTAAATGGCTTTCCGTCAAGTTCAACCAAAGCCTTACGGATAACAGGTTTCATTTCGCCATTCCTACGCTCAATGTTCATCATCATTGTAATTGGCACGCCACCAGCTTTCCACTCACTCGTAGGTTTTGTTGTGCCATTTACAATCGCCATATAACCAGTTTTTCCATTCGCAATAAGATGGGCGGCACTTGTCCCCAAAGCATAACAATAATCCGCATCAAAGTTCGACGGAGCGGCACAACGACCTTCATATCCAAAGAAATGATGCAAAGAAGCAAACTTGCCAACATATTTGCCATTTTCTTTCCATTGCGCCAACTTTGCCTCGCACATATCAGACAGAAGTTTTTCCGTTTCTATCAAAGAAACCTGGACATTACCATGTGGGTCTCTATCTAAAGATAGCTGGCGGGCAACATTTGCTGGCAACGTTGAGAATGTCTGTTTATTATCCTCACTAAGATGAGCCATAATATAGTCACGTTGAGCTTGTGGATCAAGTTCCTTATAATCATTTCCATGTGAAGCAAGCAAATCGTTGAGTTCTTCAATCAACTTACCAATGGAAGGAATAAACTCAATCAACCCTTCCGGAACAAGAATCACGCCAAAATTATGTCCTTGTGAAGCACGGTAAGCTATAACTTCACATATTTGGTCAACGATTTGGTTTAGCGTCATATTTTTAGCCTTAACTTCTTCAGATATAAGACAAATATTAGGCTGGCATTGCAATGCACATTCCAAAGCTATATGACTGGCAGAACGCCCCATCAACTTTATAAAATGCCAATACTTACGAGCTGAATTACAATCACGCTCTATGTTACCAATCAACTCTGAATAAGTTTTTGTGGCTGTGTCAAACCCGAATGAAGTCTCTATTTGCCCGTTCTTCAAATCGCCATCTATAGTTTTTGGGCAACCAATAACTTGTACACCATATTTTTTTGCTGCATAATACTCGGCAAGTACACAAGCATTTGTATTTGAATCATCACCACCAATTATTACAAGAGCCTTAATACCTAACTCACGGATTATCTCAAGCCCCTTCTCAAACTGCTCAACTTTTTCCAGTTTAGTTCTCCCTGAACCTATCATGTCAAATCCGCCTGTATTACGATAATCATCAATAAAATCTTTGGTTATCTCAATATATTTATGGTCAACAAGCCCACCGGGACCTAATATAAACCCATAAAGTTTATTCTCAGGGTTCATTTTTTTTATCGTGTCAAACAATCCTGTAATGACATTATGACCACCAGGAGCCTGCCCTCCACTAAGAATCACTCCGACATTCATAATTTGACTGTTTTCCACTTCACTTGGTTCAAATTCAACAATTGGCATTCCATACGTGTTGGGGAACAAGGTCTTAATTTCATCCTGATTATCAACACTTTCTGTAGGAACACCTTCTTTTACTTTCACAAAACCTTTAAGAGCCTCTGGCAATTTAGGAATATAAGCTGTCCTAGCTTTTTGCAATGCGCTTTTTTCCATGACATTTAAGTTTATATTAAATTATTAAAACACACCAATATTCTTAATTGAATATTTCTCAACAAGTGCAAATTTACTAAATTTTATGTATCTAAAAAAACAAATAAAATATTTTGGAAAAAAATTATTATCATATTTTCATAAGAAACATACACATTTACCATTTATTTCTTATATTTGCTCAGAAAATCCAAAAGAGATTACCATTATGGCAAACAAACGTAAATTAAAAAAGATAATAAATTACATCTGCAATGATTTATTTTCAGAATGCGTAGCGGCCTCATTATACGGCAAAAAAGAGAAAAATGAAGAAATAAGCACTATCTTATCCTCTATTCTTATAATGCGCAATAACTATATCTGTCGTATATCCCATCCTGAACCAGGAATGAGTCCTAAAACATATTTCAAAGACTTGAAAGAGAAACTAAATGTACATATTACAGAAATAATTGATAATATTGCCAATATCTAACATTCATTACAATTCCCATGTTTCAGAAGACATGTAAATGGATTTTATATAAATTGTTAAAATGGAATAAACATATAACTGTCACGCATACGGGTAAATTCATCATCTGTCTTGCACCACATACCAGTAACATTGATTTCATCATCGGACAACTTTATATGAGAGCCGAAGGTTTAAAAATCAATTTTCTGATTAAAAAAGAATGGTTTATATGGCCACTATGTATTTTATTCAAAAGGATTGGAGGCATACCTGTATGGCGTAACAAAAATACGAACATGACAGATGTCCTTTCAGATTACGCAAGAAGTTCAAAAACGTTTCGTCTTTGCATAACACCTGAAGGCACAAGGGCATTAAACCCTAATTGGAAAAAAGGTTTTTATTATATCGCACTAAAAGCCAATATGCCAATCTTTCTCTATGGCATTGATTATGACAAAAAGTTAATTCAATGCACGAAATCTATAACACCAAGCGGAGATATAGAAAAGGATATGGTAGATATAAAAAACTATTATAAAAATTTCAAAGGGAAACATCCTAAATCATTCACTATTGGTAATTAACAATGTTTAGAAACATTCTTTTATTTTTATTTTGCATTCTTTTTGCTGCTTGCGGAACTCACAAGCACATAATATCACAAACAACTGGCAAGAAACAACAACGGCCAATTAAAGAAATCAAATCTGACATTGAGTATAAAGGATTACCATGGGTAGAAAACATATCAAAACCTATAAGAATAACAAAAGGTTTGCAAAATAAACATTTATCAGTATGGGCAAGTCATGGAAAATATTATAACAAAAAAAAGGACTGCTGGATTTGGCAACGTCCAAACATGTTCTGTACCAATGAAGATTTATACACCCAGACCATAGTAATACCATACCTCATACCTATGCTTGAAAAAGCCGGAGCAATTGTATTTTCCCCACGTGAACGAGACTGGCAAAAGAATGAATTCATAATAGACAACGATAACACTCCCCTCTTACCTTATTATACAGAAATCAACATAAGCAAAAAATGGCAAGACGCAAAAATCAATGGTTATTCATCCAAAGGAAAACCATACAATGATCAAACAAACCCATTTCTTGAGGGAACAACAAGAATGGCAGAAGCTTCGCCTACCAAAGAGTGTGAAATATCATATCAACCTAGATTCACTCAAGAAGGCGAATATGCTGTATATGTAAGCTATCCAACCCACAAAAGAAGTGTGCCTGACGCACAATATATTGTATTTCACAAAGGACGTAGAACAGTTTTTAATGTCAACCAAAGAATGGGTGGAGGAACATGGGTCTATCTTGGTACATTTGACTTTGGCACTGGTTGTAGTTCTGAAAACCGCGTAGTTCTGACAAACGTAAGTTCATACCAAGGCGTTGTTACTGCTGATGCTGTAAGATTCGGCGGAGGCATGGGCGAAATTGCAAGAGGGGGAAAAACCAGCGGACTACCAAAATGTCTTGAAGGTGCCCGTTATTATGCACAATCAGCCGGTGCGCCCCCAAGCGTATATTACGTAAAAAACGGAGAAGACGATTATAAAGAAGACATTTATACTAGACCGTTCATGACGAACTGGCTGGCTGGCGGTTCTTGTTTTGTACCATACGAAGAAGGATTAAACGTACCAATAGAACTGGCTCTTGCCGTTCACAGCGACGCAGGTTATGCTAAAGACTTGTCATCCCTAATCGGCTCACTTGCAATCTGCACAACAAATACAAACAATGGTTTGTTTAATTCAGGCATGTCAAGACAAATCTCAAAAATTTTTGCCAGCCAAATGCTCGATAATATTGAAAAAGATATCATACACACTTACGGTAAATGGAATAAAAGATATTTGTATGACCGCAATTATGCTGAAACAAGATGCACTGCGATGACATCGGCTATTATTGAAACGCTGTCACACCAAAACTTTCCCGATATGGTAATGGGGCAAGATCCAAACTTCAGATTCACACTCGCACGCAGTATTTACAAGTCTATATTACGTTTTAGCGCAAAAACACATGGTAATCCATACGTTGTTACACCTCTAACCCCAATAAACGTAAACGCCGATTTTTGCTCCGGTGATACATTATTATTAAAATGGGATGCTCAATCTGATCCCGCCGAACCTTTAGCCTTACCAACATCGTACATTCTCTATACAGCCATCAGCAACTTTGGTTTTGACAACGGTATTAGAATACAAGGCAATGCTTGTAAAATAAAACTACAGCCTAATACTCTATACCATTTCAAAATATCTGCAGCTAACGATGGTGGTGAGAGTTTTACGTCTGCTGTAGTATCGGCTGCTTATAACCCCAATGCAACAAAAACAGTGCTTATTATTGACGGCTTTCAACGCCTGTCTGGTCCAGCCATTATCAATGACAACCAACAGCAAGGTTTCGATATTAACAATGACCCCGGCGTATGTCTCGGCAAAACTCTTGGTTTTAGTGGGCGACAATTGTGCTTCGACAAAAATAAAGTTGGCATTGAAGGACCGGGAGGACTAGGCTACAGCGGCAACGAACTGGTAGGACACATCATCAAAGGAAATAACCAAGACCATGTCATAACACATGCCGAGGCTATTATGGATGCCGGATTCAACATCGTAAGTTGTTCAAAACAATCTATCGGGAAAAATGTCGTAAACTTAGACAAATACGATTGCATCGATCTTATACTCGGACTGGAAAAAGATGACGGACATTCACTTATATATTACAAGACATTCACACCCAAATTGCAAAATATTTTAAAGGAATATACAAGACGCGGGGGCAAACTTATGGTAAGTGGAGCTTATGTAGGAAGTGACATGAAAAGCGAAAGTGAAACAAGATTTCTAAAAGATGTATTGCATATAAAGCACAACGGAGCCGAACGTCTTGGTCTTGAAAATAACATACATGGTATGGGTACAACGTTCAACATTTACACCATGCCAAATGAAGAACACTATGCAGCCACGACAATCGATACGATAAGCCCTATAGGACAGGCTTTTTGTGCTCTAACCGACAATGACGGCAAGTCAATATGCGTGGCATACAATGGTAAAGATTACCGTTCATTTACAATGGGATTTCCTTTTGAATGTATTACATCGGCTAAAAAGCGCTCAGCCATAATGAAAGGAATTCTTGACTTTTTACTCTAAAACAACCATATATGTTACGGTCGGAAACGCAGATAGCAACGGTCATCAAACGAGACATTTCCTAACATCAAACCTTTCGTCGCTTTAAATGAACGAATGCACAAAGGATCATCACGCAATTGGCATACCAATGCTTCTTCACTCTCGTGCAACGTTCCTTTCACAAATGGATAACCATCACTAGCCAGCACTATGTCATTGTCACTGTCAACATTAACCACTTTTACTTTATCTATTGGAATGTCAAAACCGTCTACAACTGCATAATCTACGTTCTGCCTCTTGCAGGTAGCAACAAGTCTGTCTAATATATGCGTTCGACCGAGATCAGAAGTTTGTATCTCGGTCGGACTTACACCATCAGCCAATAAGTGCTCCACCATGCTAGCGCGCATTGCGGCAATCTCAGTTTCGCATGGCTTGGGGTTATCGTGGAACACATCATTTACGATACACTGACAGTCTCCTACCATCCATACTTGCCTGCAGTAGGCTGAATATACGGCAACGCTCGCCGTAAGTCGCTGTTCTGGATGTTCTTTCAACAATTGCATATCTACATCATGGACTGTGTACACAGATCTCACAATATCCGTTACTCCCGAACAGAAATCTACAACACTACTGTATGCAGACATATCTGCAACATATTGTCGAATCAACTCCATGCAGAAACGGCCGTTGCTAATCGACGGATCTATGCGTGCGGCAACCTTACTTGTGCTACCATCTATAACTGCGGCAAAATGCTCATTCACGATTATACCGTCCTCGCATTCGCTTTGGTTTTTCTTTCCTATCGTGACCTGTTCTATTATCGTCATTTCTCAAATATGGTTTATATACATGCACCCCCTCATATAAACGCTTTATCAAATCAGAACGCCCAATTCGCCGCAATTCACGCTCAATGTTACGCCTTTCCTCTGGTTTATACCAAAAAAAGAATTGTCTTTGCGCCAATTTCTCACGTTGTGTCTTAGCCGAATACACAGGTTTAAGTGTATATGGATCAAAACCAGTGTACCATGTCTCTGTACTTACTGTCATTGGCGTAGGCGTAAAGTCCTGTACCTGCTCTAGGCGGAAATCCAATCCTTTAGTTATCACAGCCAATTCGGCCATATCTTCCTCACGGCATCCCGGATGACTGCTTATAAAATACGGAATAATCTGCTGACGCAGATTTTCTTTCGCATTGATTGCGTCAAAAATTCCCTTGAACTCCTCAAACTGCGCAAACGGAGGTTTACGCATCAGCCAAAGAACATTGTCTGAAGTGTGCTCAGGAGCGACCTTCAACCTGCCGCTAACGTGGCGACATATCAATTCATGTGTGTAATCCTTTGCAGCCTTGTCTAATTTGTCATCACCGCTCTTGCGTAACAGCAAATCATAACGCACACCACTACCGATAAAACTCTTTTTTACACCAGGTAAAGTATCTACAGCTCTGTAAATATCAATCAGACGACTGTGGTCGGAATCTAAATTATGGCAAATATTGGGATATAGACAAGAAGGTCTCTTACATTTTTCGCAAAGTGTCTTGTTACGTCCACCCATACCATACATATTGGCAGACGGTCCGCCAAGATCGCTTATATATCCCTTGAAATCAGGCATACGAGTTATAGCCATTACCTCGTCAAGTATGCTGCGTTTGCTTCTAGAGGATATAAATTTGCCTTGATGTGCACTTATCGTACAGAATGCACAGCCGCCGAAACATCCACGGTGGATGTTAACCGAATGGCGTATCATCTCATAAGCCGGTATACGCTTACCTTTATACTTAGGATGAGGTAATCTTGTATAAGGCAGGTCGTAACTGTGATCTATCTCCGCAGTGGTCATCGGAGGATACGGTGGATTGACCACTGCACACACGTTTTCCACTTCCTGAATAATACGTGCGGCGTGCAATTTATTAGATTCCTCCTCTATTTGCCTGAAATTTTCAGCCTGCGCTCTTTTGTCACGTAAACACACCTCATGGGGATGCAACACAATATCGGCATCCGTAACACCACCGGGTATTTCACTTTTGTTGCTAAGGTATACTGTCTGTGGAACATCACGTATATTGTTTATCTTCCGTCCCGCCAACATCTCGCGACAAAGTGCCACCACAGGCTTCTCACCCATGCCATAAATTATAAGGTCTGCTCCTGAATCGCACAGTATGCACCGCTTCAGGCTGTCCTGCCAATAATCATAATGAGTAAGCCTTCGCATCGATGCCTCTATACCACCGAGCACTATAGGCACATCAGGAAAAAGACTACGCAATATCTTACTATACACTATCGTAGGATATTCAGGTCTACAGTCATGCCGTCCATCGGGACTGTAGGCATCTTCCGAACGTAAACGGCGATTGGCTGTATACTTATTGACCATAGAATCCATACATCCGGGAGCTATGCCGAAAAACAAACGTGGACGACCTAGTTTCTTAAAGTCCCGGAAGTCGCCATGCCAATCAGGCTGCGGCACAATGGCCACACGCATTCCCTCAGCCTCCAATATGCGTGCGATAACGGCAACTCCGAACGAAGGATGGTCAACATAAGCATCCCCCGAGAACAGTATTACATCCAGTGAATCCCACCCTCTCTGTTCTACCTCTTTTTTCGTTGTAGGTATCCACGCTGTTTTATTAGACACGCACTCTGACGCGCCAATAATTGTACTACGCGTCATTCTGCGTTATCCTCCTCACCGTCGTTGTTGTCAGTCTGCCATTTCTTATAAAGAGCCACAAGCTGACCTAGACCGTATGCCTTCATGTTGTTGTTGTAAACCACGTCGAGGCAGAGATCCAACAACCCGTGTCCATCATCAGTACCGGATTCGAGCATGGAACGCACATTAAGTTTCAATTTATCAAGTACGCTCTCGTCTATTATACCATTGCTATCGACAAGATTATCGAACAATGAATATTTTCTTATCGTATGCAAATGGCTTTCGCCAACTGTCAAACTCCTCGTGCCAGACGCATTGGTTTGTATCCTGTAAGTTTTCATATTTTATTAATGTGTTGTTATTAGTTCAATAAGCCGCCTTAAACACAAAGCGACGCACAAAGATAACTTAAAAATCTGAATGGGCAAACCCAGCCGGATAAAAAATTAAGAATGACAGCGAAGAATGTGAAAAAACAAGAAAAGCATATCAAAAGAATAATTTATGCCCACTTGCAAAATAAATTACACCAAATATTATTATTTTTGCAGCACAATGATTGACAAAAAGAAAATAACGTTCATAATGAACCCAATATCAGGCACGGTTAAAAAGTCGGGGGTGGCACGAGCCATAATCGACACTATTGACAATGCGCTGTATGATTACGAGATTGCCGAAACACACTACAGTGGACACGCTTACGAGATAGCCTGCGCCGCTAGAGATAACGGCCATGCCGCAGCCGTGGCTGTAGGTGGCGACGGCACCGTAAACGAAGTGGGGCGCGCAATCGTTGGTTCAGCTACGGCTTTGGGCATCGTGCCATGTGGCTCAGGCAATGGCCTCGCGCGCCACCTCATGCTGCCAATGGAGCCGCGCCGGGCTGTAAGCGTGATAAATCGTATGGCTGTACACGACCTCGACTATGGTCTTATCAACAGTCACCCTTTCTTTTGTACATGCGGCATGGGCTTTGATGCATTCATCAGCATGAAATTCGCCGAAGCCGGACGCCGAGGTCCAGTAACATATCTTGAGAATATTCTGCGTGAGGGTGCCAGATACAAGCCTGAAACTTACGAGATCAGCGACGAAACTGGCACGAGCCAGCGCCGCGCTTTCCTCATATCATGCGCTAACGCATCGCAGTACGGCAACAACGCTTACATAGCACCACAGGCATCGATGAGCGACGGTCTGCTTGATGTCACGATAATGGAGCCTTTCGACATCATGGAAGCTCCCCAATTGAGCATTGACATGTTCAATAAGACACTTGACAAGAACCCCAACATACATACGTTCAAGACACGCTCCATACACGTGCATCGTGAGGCACCGGGCCTGATACATTACGACGGTGACCCTGTTATGGCCGATGCCGATGTCGACATCAGTATAGTAGGTCATGGTATTAAGATAATCGTCAATCCACACGCACGCAAGGAAAAACGTCTACCCAACATGGCACAAACGGCTTTCAGCGTATTCTTCAACGATCTACTGAACGCGCGCCTAGACAAAGAAAGGCATAAATGATACAAAACGGCTTAAAATATGATAAAACATGAAGCTATATCGGTTTTGTTTAGCTGAAAATTTGTAACTTTGTGAATAAATTATAAACTTTAACACTAACAATTATGAAAAATCTGAAAGTAATCGCCCTTGGCCTTTGCGCGACTCTCGCAGTAAGCTGTAGCACGAAAACAGGCACGGGTGCCCTCATCGGCACAGGAGCCGGCACATTTGTAGGAGGTATCATCGGTAAGATTGCGGGCAATACCGCTGTAGGAGCCGCGGTCGGAGCTGCAGTCGGAGCCGGCACAGGCGCACTCATAGGACGCCACATGGATAAGGTAAAAGCCGAAACTGAGGCTCAGTTGGCCGAAACGGCAAAAGTTGAGGAAGTAACCGATGCCAACGGTCTTAAAGCCGTGAAAGTAACATTTGACTCTGGCATTTTGTTCGCCCTCAACAAGGCTGATCTTAACGCTACATCAAAGAACGAATTGGCAAAATTCTCAACCGTACTGAAAAACAACAGTGGCTGTTCCGTAGACATACAGGGCTACACTGACTCTACAGGCAATGACGGCATAAACATCCCCCTTAGCCAGCAAAGAGCCGAGGCTGTATCAAACTATCTAAAGTCGTGTGGCGTAAGCGCAGGCCAAATAGAAAAAGTGCAAGGCTACGGCTCAGCCAATCCTGTAGCAAGCAACGACACTAAAGAGGGTCAAGCCCTGAACCGTCGCGTGGAAGTTTATCTTTACGCTAGCCAAGAAATGATTAACGCCGCTAATAACGGTACGCTCAACTGAAAATAAAAAAGCGAAAAAAATAAAAAGTGAAAAATCCAAATACCAAATGTCTTAGGTAATGGATTTTTCACTTTTAATTTTTCACATTCAAACCAAGTCCAAGTAAATAAAAAATGTTTCGTCTCAAAATCATAGGACACATTGTTAAGTGGATTGCCATAGCCTTCTTCGGTTCCAGCATCTTTGCCGTAGTTGCACTAAGATTCATACCTGTTTACATCACGCCGCTTATGCTTATACGCTGCGTCCAGCAGCTGAAAGAAGGTCAAAGCCTCAAACTACATCATCAATGGGTGTCACTTGATGACATATCACGCCACTTACCGGTAGCAGTCATGGCTAGTGAAGACCAACGCTTCCTACTCCATCACGGGTTTGATTACAAAGCCATCGAAAATGCCGCCTTGAGCAATATGCGCGGAGGTAAAGTACGTGGTGGCAGTACAATATCGCAGCAAACGGCCAAGAACGTTTTCCTGTGGCCTGGCCGTTCGTGGATACGCAAAGGACTTGAGGCATACTTCACTGTACTCATAGAACTTACGTGGAGCAAGCAACGCATAATGGAGGTTTATCTCAATTCTATTGAAATGGGACCCGGCATATACGGTGCCGAGGCCGTGGCACGCAGCAATTTCAACAAACCAGCCTCTAAACTGTTCCGCAGTGAGTGCGCACTGATTGCCGCCACGTTACCCGCCCCACTAAGATACAGTTCAAAATCACCAAACTCATATATCAACAAACGCAAACGGCAGATAGAGGCCCAAATGAGATTCATTCCCACATTTCCCAAAGAAGGTGAAGACTACGACCCCAATACGACATCTAGAGGAGTATACCGACACCGCTAAGATACGAGCACCTATCCTATGTCTGTCAAATTCCAGCATAAGCCGTTGATAAACTAATAATAACAGACATAGATTATAACATAACCATCAACATCTGTCAATCGGAATATCTTAATCAGACAAACGACTGACAAATAAAAAGCCATCTCTGTCAGTGCAGATTTTACTGTCAACCAACAAATTTGTTTCTAAACTGAGCAACAGCGATTTACGAAAAACTCTGATAAAAGATTGTGAAAAATTTATGTACCATATTTCACCTCATCACACACACTGAACATTAACACATTCATCCACATCGTGAAAGATTGAAAGACAAAAGACAACCTTTAGCAGCGTAAACGGACACCTTTCATCATTCAAAAGACGACAGTTTATATATTAAGACGCCACAAATTATAAATACTGTTTGTAAATATATCTAAGTTTGGCATAAGAACTCACGCTAAACTTAAATCAATTAACATTAAATAAACTCGAAAGTTTTACATATTATTTCATAATATCTTTCAATATCAAACAATGACAAGGTCACCCATAACCATATCACTAACGAAAATACCACGATATGTAAGATGAAGACACCCATTATCAAGAACAAGCAGACCTTCAGACAAGTAACGTGATGCATTGTCAAGCAAAATATTACAATATGATTGGCCAAGCGTTAGATCCAACCACTTAAGATCTATACCTTCGCTAGTGCGCAAAGCCGTGGTTATGATATCGTTGAAAATTGTATTACTGTCTAATTCCTCACGCTCCATAGGCACGGATTCACAATCTATAGCCGAAATGTAAGAAGCCACATTAGAGACATTCCATTGGCGTGAACAAAGGTCGAACGAGTGAGCGGCCGCCCCCAATCCAATATAAGGAATCTGTCGCCAATAAGAGGAATTGTGCCGCGAACGGAATCCGGAACGCGCAAAATTACTTATCTCATAATGCTCAAAGCCTGCACGACCAAGTCTTGACACCAGTTCATCATACATGACAAGGCTTAACTCGTCGTCAATTTGTGCAACACGGCCCTTACTAAGCATGGTGTAGAGTGGCGTACCTTCCTCATACATGAGGCTATAAGCAGATATATGCTCAACATTTAAACTGAGTGCGCTCTCTATGTCATAAATCCAATCTGTAAGAGTCTCGCATGGAAACCCAAAAATCAGATCTACACTGATATTGCTTATGCCGCCTCTGCGCAGGTTGTCTACGGCCTGATATATCTCTGCCGCATCATGCCGCCTCCGTAATAACTTTAGCCGGCCATCAGAAAATGTCTGTACACCAATACTTACCCTGTTAACCGGTAAACCTGCCAGCAAATCGACAAAACTGGGAGTAACATCGTCGGGATTACACTCTATGGTAACCTCTGCGTCGGTCTCAACAGAAAACACCTTATATATATTATCAAACAGTTTCTTTAAATCCATTACATCAAGCGTTGAAGGAGTACCACCACCAACGTAGATTGTTGAATATGGCCCGGAAATGTAATCACGTCTCAGACGCATCTCGGCACATACCGCATCAACATACTGGTGACGCAAATCCATTAAAGTCGTAGAATAAAAGCCACAATAAATACAACGGCTACGGCAAAACGGGATATGGACATATATGCCAGACATAAGTGTTCATTGAAATTAAGTTTGATTTCCTTTATTTTAATGCAAAATTACTAATATGTTTTAATTTTTCAACGCTTTATATCTTTTTATTTTGTGTATTTGTATGAAAATATGTAATTTAGAGGCCGTTATTTTGTAATAAACTTAAATCTATATCAATATGAGAGTTTACCAAACCAATGAAATCAAAAACATCGCATTGCTTGGCAGTGCGGGTTCAGGCAAGACGACTCTTGCCGAAGCTATGATGTATGAAAGCGGCCTTATTAAACGCCGCGGAAGCGTAGAAGCAAAGAACACGGTAAGTGACTATTTCCCGGTTGAACAGGAATACGGCTACTCTGTATTCTCAACCGTTTTTAACGTAGAGTGGAATAATAAAAAACTTAATATTATAGATTGTCCGGGAGCCGATGACTTCATAGGTCAAGCGATAACTGCATTAAATGTTACAGATCAAGCGTTAATATTGATAAACGGACAATATGGCCCGGAAGTGGGTACGCAAAACAATTTCAGATATACAGAAAAGCTGAAGAAGCCGGTAATATTCCTTGTCAACCAGCTTGATAGCGACAAGTGTGACTTTGACTCGATAATAACCAACATGAAGGATATTTATGGATCCAAATGCGTCCAAATACAATATCCCATTGAAACTGGCCCGGGATTTAACTCTCTCATCGACGTACTCCTGATGAAAAAATACTCATGGAAGCCTGAAGGCGGAGCACCTATAATTGAAGACATTCCTGCAGAAGAAATGGATAAGGCAATGGGACTTCATAAGGCTCTCGTCGAAGCAGCAGCTGAAAATGACGAGACTTTAATGGAGAAATTCTTTGAGGAAGAATCACTGACAGAGGACGAAATGCGTGAAGGCATACGCAAAGGATTAGTAACAAGATCTATTTTTCCTGTATTCTGCGTCTGCGCAGGGCGAAGTATGGGTGTACGTAGACTTATGGAATTTTTAGGCAACGTTGTGCCATTCGTAAGCGAAATGCCGAAAGTACACAACACGAGAGGCGAGGAAGTTCCAGCCGAGACAGGTGGCCTAGAGTCATTATATTTCTTCAAGACTGGCGTAGAGCCACACATCGGCGAAGTTTCTTATTTCAAGGTTATGAGCGGAAGCGTGAAACCAGGCGACGACCTATCGAACGCCGATCGGGGATCAAAAGAGCGTATAGGTACAATATATGTGTGTGCTGGAGCCAACCGTCAGCCTGTTGATTGCCTAAATGCCGGTGACATTGGATGTACTGTGAAATTAAAAGACGTGAAAACAGGCAACACCCTTAACGGGAAAGACTGTGACAACAGGTTTGACTTTATCAAATATCCAAATTCCAAATACTCACGTGCAATCAAAGCAGTAAACGAGGCTGACACTGAAAAACTTATGGCGGCTCTAACAAAGATGCGCCAAGAAGACCCGACATGGGTGGTTGAACAAAGCAAGGAGTTAAAACAAACCATAATACACGGACAAGGTGAATTCCATCTTCGTACACTAAAATGGCGTTTGGAAAACAACGAAAAATTATTAGTGAAATTTGTTGATGCCAAAATACCTTACCGTGAGACAATAACAAAGGCTGCACGCGCTGACTATCGCCACAAGAAACAATCCGGAGGCGCAGGCCAGTTCGGTGAAGTACACCTCATCGTCGAACCTTATGCAGAAGGCATGCCTGATCCCGTTTCATATAAGTTTAATGGTCAGGAGTTCAAGATGAACATAAAAAGCAAGGAAGTAATCGACCTTGAATGGGGCGGTAAGCTCGTATTCATCAATTCGGTGGTAGGTGGAGCAATTGACACACGCTTTATGCCGGCTATATTGAAAGGTATCATGGAACGCATGGAACAAGGGCCGTTAACCGGAAGTTACGCTCGCGACGTACGCGTAGTGGTTTACGATGGAAAGATGCATCCGGTGGACAGCAACGAGCTTTCATTCATGCTGGCAGCACGCCACGCATTTTCTGACGCATTCAAAAACGCCGGGCCGAAGATACTTGAACCAATATATGACTTAGAAGTGTACGTTCCGGCAGATTTCATGGGTGATGTCATGAGTGACCTTCAAAGCCGACGAGCCCTTATAATGGGTATGGATAGCGAGGCTGGATACCAAAAATTGCAGGCGAAAATACCATTGAAAGAACTTTCTAGCTATTCTATTTCGCTAAGTTCTTTGACTGGAGGACGCGCATCGTTCACGACCAAATTTGCCAGCTACGAACTCGTTCCAAACGAAATCCAACAAGAACTCATAAAGGAACATGAAGCTGAAATGGCAGGAAAAGAAGATTAACAACCTATGCCAAACGACATTTGAACAGACAAAAGTTTTATCAGCTATATAATGATCCTGATATTATTTAACCAAGAATACGAACAACCGTATTCTTGGTTTTTTATACTACCAAAAAACATTGTACAATAAAGGAAAATGTTATCCGTTCATTTACATATTGTAAGATTCTCCACTTTCTTAAATATTTAATTATAATCAATTATCACATTCTTTTTTAGTTAATATAGATAAATTTTAGAGATTTAATTAACAAATACAATTAAGGATGCTCGTTTTTACAATATATTTGCCGATATGAAAAAAACAACGATTTGGTTGGTTGCCATAGTAATGGGGCTGTCTTTCCTCGGATTGCTTTTCTTGCAGCTAAAATACATCGAAGCGATGGTGCAGATGAAAAAAGAACAATTCGATGAGTCTGTAAACAAAGCCTTATATCAGGCATCGCGCAACCTTGAATTAAACGAAACACTGAGGTATCTCGAACGAGACATAAACGCTTCTGAACGAAAGACAAACAAAAGCGTTAAGAATAATGACGTTCTTGACCAAACATACGACAACATAGGTCATTCACACCAATACGCAGAGACAGGGCAAGGGGGTTCCTCATACTCGTCGTTTGAGCTAAAAACGATGGCAATGAAACCATCATCAATGCCGAAAGCGATGATATTACGCAGTGATAAAAACTCTATATCGGAAGCAACAAAATCAATGCGTGAAATCGTTAAAAACCGCTATATATACCAAAAAGCTTTGCTTGACGAAGTTGTATACAGCATTCTCTACACCGCATCCGAAAAGCCATTGCGTGAGCGTATCAATTTTAAGATGCTCGATCAGGACATTAGGACAGAACTAATGAATAACGGTATCGACATACCTTATCATTTTACGGTTTCCACGCAAGACGGCCGTGAAGTGTACCGGTGCCCCGATTACACCGACGAAGGCGAGGACTACACATATTCACAAACATTATTTAGAAACGATCCGTCAAATAAAATGGGCGTGGTGAAAATACATTTCCCTGAAATGAGCAGCTATATATTCAGCGGAGTAAGGTTTATGATTCCTTCAGTTGCCTTCACTATCGTATTGCTCGTGACCTTCATCTTCACCATTGTTGTTATATTCCGCCAGAAACGATATACCGAAATAAAGAACGATTTCATCAACAACATGACGCACGAGTTGAAAACGCCTATCAGCAGTATTTCATTAGCAGCACAAATGTTAGGCGACGAATCCGTGACTAAAAGCCCGGTGATGATGAAACACTTAGGCGGAGTCATAAATGACGAATCGAAACGCCTGCGCTTTCTTGTGGAGAAAGTGTTGCAGATGTCAATGTTCGACCGCAAGAAAGCTATCTTCAAGAAGAAAGAACTCAACTTGAATGACTTGGTGGAGAATGTTGCCAACACGTTCACCTTGCGCGTAGAACACACCGGCGGACACATCACAACAGAGCTTAACGCTACCGAGCCGACCATATACGTTGACGAGATGCACTTCACCAACGTGATATTCAACCTGCTAGATAATGCCGTAAAGTACCGCGACCCTGACCGCCCCGTAGAACTTACGGTAAAAACATGGAACGACAAGGAGAAACTTTACTTCTCGGTAAAGGACAACGGCGTGGGCATAAAGAAAGAGAACCTGAAAAAGATATTCGAGAAATTCTACCGCGTACATACCGGAAACGTGCATGACGTAAAAGGATTCGGCCTCGGACTTGCATACGTCAAGAAGATGGTTGACCTACACAAGGGCGAAATACACGTTGAAAGCGAACGCGGAAAAGGAACAAAATTCATAATATCATTACCCATAATAAAAAAGTAAAAGACTATGGACGAGAAACTTAAAATCCTACTTTGCGAAGACGACGAGAACCTCGGTATGCTTCTTCGCGAATATTTGCAAGCCAAAGGTTATAGTGCAGAACTCTGCCCTGACGGTGAAGCCGGTTATAAGGCATTTCTAAAAAGCAAGTTCGACATTTGCGTACTCGACGTGATGATGCCCAAGAAGGACGGCTTCACGCTGGCACAGGAAATCCGCCAGGCCAACGCCGAAATACCTATTATATTCCTTACAGCCAAGACATTGAAGGAAGACATACTCGAAGGCTTTAAGATTGGAGCTGACGATTACATCACAAAGCCATTCTCAATGGAAGAGCTTGTGTTCCGTATCGAGGCCATCCTGCGCCGCGTGCGTGGTAAGAAGAACAAGGAAAACACACTATACCACATCGGCCGTTTCACCTTCGACACACAGAAACAGCTGCTCACAATCGGTGATAAGCAAACCAAGCTGACCACGAAGGAAAACGAGCTGCTGGCTCTCCTTTGCTCGCACGCCAACGAAATATTGCAGCGTGACTTCGCCCTGAAAACTATTTGGATTGACGACAATTACTTCAACGCCCGCTCAATGGACGTTTACATCACCAAGTTGCGTAAGCACCTGAAGGATGACGACCAAATAGAAATCATCAACATTCATGGCAAGGGCTATAAGCTCATCACTCCCGAGCAGGAGTAAGGCCGGTGTCTGAAACCATAAAACATGCAACTCCGCAAACGGGCAAAGCTCGTTTGCGGAGTTGTTTTTGCCTTTTTCCTCTATAATTTGCGTGTTTACATAAAAAAGGTTATTTTTGCCAATGTACTCAAATGCTATCTATGTCATGAAAAAGTCGTACATATTATTTGTCGTTTTATCATTTTTATTATGCCAATGCACTTCAAACAGCGGCGGCAATGACAATGAATTGAAGAACGTAATGACGCGGATTGACACGGCAAACGTCGTTTCTACGCTGAAAGCAATCATCAAAAAGTACGTTGCGACATATCCCGAATACAAATGTTTGGCTCTTGAGAGCAATGCCGTTTTACGTAAAAGTCTTGGCATTGACTCGGAAAACGTATATTCGTTAGGCCCTGCAACCATGATGAGGTATGGTGAATATTATGGTAAAAAACGGCTTTTCCCGTCTTCATACATGGTTGTTGATGGACGTATGGTGTTTGTCAATTCGTCAAACGACAAATTTGCACGGCAGGACTTGTGCCGCAATTTTTACATGAAGCATCTTGAAATCAAGGAAAATGCCACAGACTTCTTGGACAGGTTTTGGCTCATAAAAATAGGGAACGACGGCTTTGCGTCAGTATTATCCAAGGATGTGGGTAAGGATGCTGGCATCGAAAGAGTCGAAAACTCGACGTATAAAGAACTTATGAAAAGCATGTATAGTGACGGGACAACTGAAAATAAATGACATTTGACATGATGATAGAATAAAATGGACAAATATATAATCAATGAAAGCCTTGCTTTCCCAATGATATTGTGGGGCTTATGCGCTTTGAGTGTATATTTTTCATGCGTTACCGACCTCTATTTTTGGTGCGTTGCCGGTGTCGTAATTTTCTTTGTTTTTGCCTTGTGGAGATCAGTTGTGCTTATTAAGTGCAGACAAAAGTTGGTTGTTGACGCCGAAGGAATACATTATGCCGAGCAGAAACGACGTAAACTTGTATGGCGGCATTATTATTGGAAAGATGTAAAATGTTGCTATTTTGATTATGAAATAAGGCACTCGCTTTACGGTTCATCCGCAAATCTGTTGGATGGCGCAGTCGTGCAGTGCGAACAGCCTAAG